>Ga0316228_1001258_pt1 | contig 27677 bp, 19 predicted proteins | sample TBH18021metaG_FD_206005 | JGI IMG/M metagenome (GOLD analysis project Ga0316228, IMG submission 206005) | Freshwater microbial communities from Trout Bog Lake, Wisconsin, USA - TBH18021 | ecosystem: Environmental > Aquatic > Freshwater > Lake > Hypolimnion/Profundal zone | place: USA: Wisconsin... | reverse complement strand
AGGTGCAACTCATAGACGCCCAGCGCCGAGGCATAAATCGAGGCGTGCTTAATCGGTTTGGCCACCGTGAAGGCTTTGCGGAAGAACGGGGCCGGATCCACGGTCTCGGAGCTCGTCTTGACCTTGCCCCATGGAGAAGCGCCATAGGCCGCGACCGGTGAAGCCGGCTTCCAGGCGGCGGCGTCGAACTGGGCGGATTTCCAGTCCCCGCCGGCCTGGCGCGAGGTCAGCCAACTCGAGTCGACCGCGACGATCATCGGTTCGCCGCTGGCGAAGAGGAGGACCAGGCGGCCGATCACACCGGCCGGTGAGGGGGTGTCGCCACCATTGGTGGCTTCGATGGCCAGGACGTTGGCGCCCGGCTGCATCCGGCCGGTGACCTCGAGGTTGAAAACCGTCCTCCAGGTCGTGCCCTCGCCCGCGGAATGACCGTTCACGAACAGGCGGAATTCGTCGTCCGCGGTCAGCAGGAAGGCGGCCTGGCGCAGAGTCCGTCCGGCGGGGATCTCGATCACCTTGCGGAGATACGCCTTGCCGGCGGGCTGGTCGCCAGCCTTGGCCTCATTGGCCCAGACCCAGGAGCAGCCGTCGAGGCTCAGCCACGGCTTGAGGTCGGCGGCGGCGGCGCCTGGGGCGGGAGCCTGGTAGCCGATCCACTTGGCCTGCCAGTCGGACGCGCGGAGCAACCCCATCGTCCACTGGGCCGGCGCGCTCCACGCCGAGGCATGGCCCTCCTGGTCCCAGAGCTTCACCTTCCAATAGCAAGTCTGCCCCGAGGCCAGCGCCTTGCCGGCATAGGGAACCTGGATTGATTGGTCGCTGCTCACCTTGCCGCTGTCCCACACCTCGCCCCGGTCGAGCTTGAGCGACTGGAGGCTGTCCGCCACCAACACCTGGTAGGCGGCCTGAACCACACCCCGCCGGTCATTGCCCGCCTCGACCACCCAACTCAGCCGTGGTTGGGTTTCGCCGACGGCCGTTGGGTTTCGCCCATATTCACAACGCAAGTCCCCGGCGTTGAGGCCGGGGGCGCACCGTCCGGCCAGGGTTGAGACGGCGAATATCGCGAGAGACAAAACCAACCCGCGCCACGGTTTCAGAAGATCGCTCGATTTCATATTCCCCATTGTTAAGCCAAAAAGGAAAAGGGAAAAGGGAAAAAGCAGTTATTGGCCGGGGGCGTAACGCAGTGGGGACCCCCGGTAGCGGATGGATTGGACCCTGCATCCTCCAGGGATGGCAGAGTCTTGCGACCCCTTTGCGGTCGATGGGAGATTTGGGGGACTGCGATCCGGGGGGATTGAGGTGTTTTCAGAGTTGACATACGGCTCGTTTTGCGCTTAATAGGGTGACGTTGAGTAACTTGTGCGGAAAACTCAAGTCTTCGGATCAACGAACCAGCCGTTCGTTGGATCAATAGTTAGGTCCGACCGACATGTATCCACTTGGCGGCATACTCCTCGGATCACTGGTAGCTGGTTACCTCGTCAGCCTTTTCTGTCGGTTGTCGCTACGGCGGGAGAGAAAACCAAGCTGGTTTCTCGCGCCCCTGAGTATCGGGATCGGTTTGGTTGCGACCCTGGCCGCGACGTTCCAGAAGGATCTGTTTCAGCCCTCGCATTGGTCCAGCAAAGTCGAAGGTTCGTGCCTGCTGTTGATTTCGGGCGTCCCTGCGGCCGTCTTGGCGGCAGCAGTAGCGATTCCCCTCTTGTGCTTCTACCACCAAAAGTATGCCCAGAGTCACCCCAAGCCCTAACCATCGTGCTGGAGTGAATGCCGGATTCGCGCTCCTGTTTGTGCTCCGGCGTCGCCGACCCGGCGCCACTCAACGCGGTTGTTAGACCCTATGCGTGACACTTCTGTCCTCCACGTTCGGGCGCTTCTCGGTGCGGGCGTCCACTTTGTGTTTTGCGCATTCCTTGGGGGGATGGTTCTGGGCTTGACGGTGGCAGACGTAATCACAACTTCGTCCGAGGCGCCACCTCCCTGGTGGCTCTCGGCCATGCACCGGTTTCTGGTGATCCTAAACGCACCGATGGCCGGATTCTTCGGGCTTTGGCAGGACACTCGTCCGATGCGTCTGCCGCTTTTGTTGCTGGCCGAGGGTTGGAGCGTCGTGCTGGGATATCTGATTGCGCTTGCTTGGTGGTGGGCGGAAAAGGTGACAGGAAGGAGACATCTGCATGAACCAGGAAAGGTCTAACCCGACACTTTCACTGGACAGCGCGATTCCGTCCCGGTTTCATATCGGACGTCATCGGTCCGCCGCCAGTGAGCGCGGTCTAGGCCGCGTTGGCGAGCTCCGTAGATCGTGAGGCGTTGAACCTGCGGAACCCAATAACAACCACAAAGACATGAAAACATCACTAAGGCGGTTGGTCCTCGTCGGCAGCGTATTCTTGGCAGTCCCACTTCTCAACGCCCGTGCGGACGTCCTCTCGGGGATGATAGGGCATTGGACCTTCGATGAAGGCACAGGTCAAATGGCTCACGACACGTCCGGCACGGGAAACGATGCCACCCTCATGGGCAACGCCAGTTGGACTCGCGCGGGCAAGTTCGGCGGGGCCATCAGTCTGAGCGGCACCACCCTCGATTACTTGCAGGTCGCCACCCCTGTGAGCGTGCCCATTGGCAACAACCCGCGCACCATCGCTCTCTGGGCCAAATGGTCCGACATGGAGCTGGCAGGCCCAGCCTATCAAGCGCTTTTCAGTTATGGTGCCGGGTGGGCGAATGGCGTGTGGTGTTCCTTAGAGCGGGGCGGAGATATTTTCTACAAACGCCTCTTCTTCGATACCTGGGGCGGAAGCAGCAGCTATCAAAATGACTGCGCCGGAAGCACGCCGGAGGCTCTGCCCGCCGGGCAATGGACTCATGTGGCGATGACCTATGACGGCAGCACGACCAGACTTTACCTGAACGGACAGCTCGACGTTGCGACAATCAACATCGCCGTCAATACCGTGCTGGGATCGTCTGGTTTGATGATGGGGAATTCAACCTGGAGGGACGACGGCTGGCACTTGAATTTTGGCGGGCTGCTGGATGATGTTTACCTCTACAATCGGGCGCTCTCCCCGGCGGAAATCCAACAACTGATGACGATGCCACCGCAGATATCTGTCACGTCCATCTCCGTGCAGACCAACGGACATGTGGTGCTGCAATGCCGGGGGGTTCCCAACCGAAGTCATACGGTTTACATGACGGCGGATTTGAACCAGGCATTCACGCCCCTCGCAACGATCGTGGCCGGGGCCGACGGGACCTTTGAATATGAAGAGGTGAACGCCGTTGATGCTGCGCGTCGGTTTTACCGTGTTTCCTACCACTAACCGGCCACGGCGAACCACCGCGATGGTGGCTTCATAGCTCAGCGGCGCGGGGCCGCTGGGCCAGCCGTTGCCACACGCGCAAGGCTTCGGTGACCCCCCAGGCCTGGGCGTCGCAGCCGCGCTGGGTGTGCGGGGCGTCGCCATCCACCACTTCCGGGATCTGTCCCAGGCAGCCCTCGGCGAGCAGCCGGTCCATGCTCCCGAGATAGGCGCGGGCGGCGGCCACGGCGGGGGGCGACCAGTCCCAGGCGCACGCGAGGGCCTCACAAAACACGGGGAACGTCCAGGTCCACGCCGTGCCGTTGTGATAGGCGGGCTTCCGGCGCGTGTCTTCGTCGCCTTCGTAATGGCCCCAGTAGGGTTCGGCCGGATTGTTCAGGAGGCGCCCGCCGCTGCCGTAGTTGGGGAGGGGGACGGAGACCGGCAGGGGCGCCAGCGAGCGTAGCGCGCCGGGTACGACGAGATAGCGGGCGGCGGCCGAAACGCAGCGTTGGGCCCGCGGGCCGGTGGCCAGGCCCAGGCTGATCGGGAAGAGGCAGTTGCTGCGCAAGGCGTCATCCGCCACCGCCTTGGCCGCCGGCCGGCCGGCCGGGCCGCCCAGCAGGTCGGCGTACCAGCCGGGCCCTTCCCGCCAGAAAAGGGCCTCGAGGGACTTCAAAGCCCGATCGGCCAAGTCATGCCAGCGATCGTGGTGAGCCCGGGCGCCGAGACCTTCCAGTTGGCGCAGCAGACGAATCCAGAGGGCCTGGATCTCGACCGGGTAGCCCTCGCGCGGCGTGCAGGCCGGGTAGTTGGTGTCCATCCAGGTGAAGTGTTTCGGGCTCCAGATCAAGGCCGAGGCGGGGTCCATGTGGATGCCGTTGGGAGTGCCCTTGGCGTAGTGTGTGCCGATGCTTCCCAACACCTCGCCGATGGTGGCGTCTCCCCGGCCAACCCGCGTTTGATAGAAACCGTCGCCCTCGAGCGCGGCGATCTCGTGGCAAACAACCCCGAACCACAGCGGGGCGTCGGAGGTGTCGCGGTTCGTGGCGTCTTCCCCGAAGATGGTGTTCGGCAGGGTGCCGTTCTGTTCGAAGCGGGCGAAGGTGACTGCCAACTGTTTCACCTCCTCGACGCGGCCGGCGGCCAGGAGGCCCCGCGCGGCGATGAAGGTGTCACGTCCCCAGTCCAGAAACCAGGGGTAGCCGGCGATCACGGTCTTGCCGGGGCCGCGCCGCACCAGGTAAGCGCCGGCGGCGCGCAGGAGTTGCTGCCCGAAGAGGTCCGCCGCCGCAAAGGGCGCCGCCGTGCCGGGCGGACATTCCACCGGAGCCGTCGCGCGCTCGATTTCCTCCGCGTTCGGGTCGCTCGGATCGGCCGTCACCACCAGTGTGGCGGAGGCGCCTTTGGCCATGGGCACGTCGAACCACCCCGGGCTGTAGGCATCGCCCGAACCGGTTTGGCCGCGGCTCTGTTCGACCGGGTGGGGGATGCGCTCGCCCCATTCCGGCGCCGCATGATATTCCCCGCGATCCGCGAAGACCCGCAGGCGGCGGTCGGCGGCCGGCGTGAAGGCGAAGCCGGGCTGGGGCGAGGCCGAGCCGCCCAACCGATGGAGGTTCGAGGAAAAGTGGTGCTCGGCCCCGCTGTTGCGCCGGGTTTCGGAGTGAAAATCGCGGTCTTCGATGTCCACGCGAATGGTGAGGCGGACATCCGCCAAGTCGGGGAGCGGTTTGCCCGCCGCCTCAGAAACGGTGGGCCGTGCGAAATGAAAAATGGTCGTGTTGCGCCCCTCGAGCATGTCCGCCGTCATCCGAATCTCGGCGCGGCGGCCGTCCCCGGCAAGGGCGACGAACCTCCAGACCGCCGGCGGGCCGACCTCAAAGCCGGCCAGGTTCTGATAATCGAGTGGGGAAATAAAACCATCGGCGTTGATCCAGACGCGGATGCGTTTGGCCAGGACGTGGCGGTTGACCGGGAGCGTTGGGTGGAGGTTGGCCCCCAGCACGCAGTCGTACTTGGAATTGACCCGCCCCAGATCCACACAAAGCCGGGCCATGCCACCGCGGCCGTTGGTGAGCAGGACGAGGTCCGTGGGGTGGACGGGGAGCGCGGAGCAGGCCGCGGTCGAAGCCGAGGAGCGCGGAGCAGGCTCCTGGGTCAGGAACCGGATGGCCGCGCTCACCTCAGTCTGTCCCGCTCCGTAGCGCTCGAGTCGCAGTTGAGCGTCCAGCGCCGGACCAACCTCCGGGGTGGGAGGCTGGAGCTTCGCCGCCAGCGGGGCAAAACAGGCCACGTGACCGGCCGCTACCGGAATCGACTCCACGTTGAGCACCGGTGTGCCGTCCAGCAAATCCAGCGTCGCCCGGAAAGGGGCGGGTTCCTGTATCAGCAGCCAGTGTCCAGGCGGAACCAGGGTCACGCGCCGCAAGTCGGCCAACTCCCAAAGGACCACGTTCGGGAAGACTGTGCCACGGTGCGCGGCGGGCACCGAACCGCGCGCCAGTTCTTCGATCCAGGCACCGTCCCGAGCCGGAGTGGCGGGGGCCTGGTCGCCCGGAGTTTCGGGAGCGACGCCGCGTGCCAGGTGTGACACGGTCGCCAGGAAATCCGCCGGGGAATGCTCCACTGCGGCCGCGAGGGTGGGCCAGGCGAGACCGTCGACCGATTCGAGGAGTTGGAGTTGGTTCATGGCGGTTATCGCCCAGGCCGCTCGCGCTCGCGCCAGGCGATAGGCCACGCCATGGAGGCCGCGCGGCGTGGCGGTCGGGGCCAGGCAAAACGCCCCGCCCGGAGGCAAGGCGATCGCCAAGCCGCCCCGGCCGTCCGGAGTGATGACCGGCGCCGGTTGCCCCAGCAGGTCAGCCCATTCCGCCAGGGCCGGGAGTGGTTGGCCGGCCTGGCCCGCTTTGTCCGGGGTGGCCTGGCATCGGGCGACGCCCTCGCGGTTCAAGGCGAGCGCCCGGGCGTGATCGACGTCGGTATTCACCAGTACCAGGACGGTGTCACAACCCTCGGCCGAATCGCGCCGCAGCGCCCAGACCGGGGACTCGACGGCACTGATGCGGGAGCAATGCGCGCCGTCGAAAAAGCCCGGGTGGTCCGCCAACAGCGCATTGAGCCGGGCCAGTTCCGGCACCAGGTTTTCCAGGTTGTCCCAAGCCATCCCGGTTGAGCCGTGGACGCGGATCTTCTCGGTGGCCAGCCATTCCACACCGGCGGTGAAGCCGAAACCGCCACTCACACTCGAGAGCGCGCAAAGCCGGTTGCGCAAGAGGGACCAGGCACGGCCCCGGGCCGCCAAGCGCTCGTTATCGTGCGTCTCACTGTAATGGACCAGCAACCCGACCCGCGCACTCTGCTGAAAGCTATGGTCGAGGTAGCCGGCCACCTGTTGCGGCGAGTAGTTCTGGAACAACTCGGAGTAGGCCCACTGCATCCCGCCGTCGGTGAGCAGGGACTCGGTGGCGTCCCAGGCCCCGCCGAGGCCCTCGAGGAGGAAGAGTGTCTGCGGAAACTCCTGCTGCACGCGGGCGACAATGTATTGCCACGCCGGCATCGGCACTTTGTAGCCGGCGTCGCAGCGGAACCCGTCCACTCCGCGGCGGCACCAGGTCAGGAACATCCCGGCCAACTGGTCCCACAAATCCACATTGACATGCTGGAGTTCCACCAGGTCCTCCCAGGTGGTGCCCCAGGCCCCGGGACTGGCAAACAGCCCATCCGGCTGGCGCAGGAACCACTCGGGATGGTCTTCCTGGAGGCGCGAGCCCCAGCCGGTATGGTTGATCACAATGTCCAGGAACAACCGGGCGCCTCGCCGATGCACTTCGTAGGCGAGTTCGCGAAACTGGTCGATCCCCGTGGTGCGGCGATCGAACACCACCAGCGCCGGGTCGATCGCCGTCAGGTCCAGGGCGGCATAGGGGCTGCCAAACCGCCCGAACCGGGCATAGGTGGTGGGCGTGGGGTGGATCGGCAGCAGATGCACGATGCGGCAGCCGAGGGTGTCGATGATATGCGGCAGAAAGCGAACCAGGTCACGCAGCTTTCCCGAAGGGGGGATGACGGTGAATCCGTCCTGGTCCAGGGCGGCGAAGGCGGCCTCGCGCTTGGGGTCCGCCGTCGAGGCCGCGGTGCGAGTGGCGCCAAACATCCGCGCGAAGGCGCAGTAAATACTGTTGGCGGTGCGGTAGCCGTCCGGGTGAACCGCAACGCCCACGTCGGCGCCGGCCGGCCAGACCTGCCAGCCGCGCGAGTCCACCAGGTAGGCCTTCGCCTTGAAGAAACCCGGTTCTGCCAGCGGCAATTCCAGCTCCCAGCCGTCCCCCTGCCGGCGCATCGGCAGGTCGCGCCAGGAGGCGCCTGCCAGCGAAAGCCCGCGGGTATGCGCGCGGACGATCTCCTCGCGGAGCAACCCCGCCCGGCCGAGGTTGGTGCGCAGTTTGACAGTCCAACCCTCCGGCGCCCCGCGCCCGGCTCGGTCCCGCAGGGCAAAACGGACCCGATCCCCGACAAACCGCTGCAGGCGGTCGCCGGGAGCGGGCGTCATGACTGGATTCAATGCTTCCATACGTGTGTGTTTTCTGGATCGAGATTCCCGTTCGCCAGATACCATCCCCGATTTCCGCCCGAAAAGCAACCCGGGGGAAGACGGCCAGAGAGGCCATTCGAGGGACTAAGAACCCGTGTCCGCGGGCTTGGCGGCGGGCGTTTTCGGGGCGGTTTTCGCGGGGGCGGATTCCAGCCGATCGAGCACGCGCCGAACGAGGCCTGGGGGCAGGGCGTAGGTGGTTACGCGGCCGGCGCGCGCGATATTCAGGCCGATCGCCTTGCCATTCAAGTCCACCAACGGCCCGCCGCACAACCAGGGCGGCAGCACGGTATCGTGTTCAATGGCTTGTTCGAAGCCTTCGGCGCGCTGGCTGATCTCCCCCTGCATGCGGCTGGAGCTGCGCGAGGGATAAAACTGGGCGCGGAGGTCATCGGTTTTGGGGGTGAGCATCTGCACGTTGGCCTCGAGGCGCGCCTCGCCGCGCTGGAGGTGGAGTTTGACGGTCTGTCCGGAGCGGAATTCGCGCAAGCTTTCAATCACTTGCTCGCGGTTCGTCACGGGGGCGTCGTTCACCGCGAGGATCACATCCCCCGGCTTGAGTCCGGCCTCCGCCGCTCCCAGTCCCGGCATCACCTGGTCCACGCGGGGCGCCGAGCTGGTCAAATCAAACTGGACGCCGATGAAGGCGCGCTGGGGGCGAATCCGCCTGGGCAGAGCCGAGATAATGCCGATGGCATGCGGGGTTTCCGCCACGCCGGGCGTGATCGCCCATTGGCCGATGAACACTTCCCCGGCCGCCCATTGGATCGGTTGGAGGTCCGAGGCCTGCACCCGCACCAAGGCCAGGTCCTCTTCCTCATCTTTGCTGAGCAATTCCGCCGCCACTTCCTTTTCGTTCGCCAGCCAGCAGGTCAGTTTCCCGGCCCGGATCTCGCTCGCTTTGGTCAGCACCAACCCGTCCGCCCCCACGACCGTTCCCAGCGTCACGGTTTCCCCGTCCACGTTCAGTTTGACGATCGAGTTGCGCGTGGCTTGGGAGACCGGCGCCAGGGCCCGCATGGTTTCCTCCCCGCTGGTGAAGAAGTTCCGCGCCAGCGCCAGGGTCCGGACGGTCTCCTGGGAGAATGCGGCCGGCGCCAGCAGGCCAAGCCCCAGAACCACCCGCATGGGAATGAAGTTACGCATAGAACTCGGGTTACCGGCGTGATGGAGGGGCTTGGAGTTTGACGGCCAGCGAGAGCAGTTGGTCGCCGCGCTTGATTTGCAGGGCGAGCGTCTGGCCCGGATCGCCCTCGGCCACCCAGCGTTGGAAGGACGAGAAGGTCTTGATCTCGCGCCCCTCCACCTTCAGGACCAGGTCGCCGGTTTTGAGGCCGGCCTTGGCGGCCGGGCTGTTCGGTTCCACGGAAGTCAAGCGACACCCGACGGAGACCGTTTCGCCGGTCACGCCCGCGTAGGCTCGGGGCGGTTCGGTCGTGTCCTCGCGGCGGAGTTCGCTCCGGGCCAGGACGTCCCATCCTGCCAGGAACTGGGTGATCGGCACGTGGAAGTTCTCCGCTGTGGAATCGCTGATGGCGCTGTGGATACCGATGACCCGGCCGTACAGGTCAAATACCGGTCCGCCCGAGTCGCCGGGGCTAATGGTGCAGTCGGTTTGCAGGGCGTGGTCGGTGAGCAAAATGATCCGCCCCAGGCGAACCACGAGCGAGCGCTTGGCGTCAAAGCCCCCCGGATGGCCCAAGGCGAGCACCCAGTCGCCGACGCTGGTATGGGTCAACTCTCCGACCGGGACGTGAGGCCACGAAAACTTGTTCGTAATGCGCATGAGGCCCGTATCGCTTTCGCGGTCCACCCCCAGGGTCCAGCCTTGGGCGGTCTTGCCGTCCGGGAAGGTGAAGCGCACCGGGCGATTGGGGGAGCCGCAGACATGGCCCGCCGTGAGCACCAGGCCGTCACCCGTGATGATCACCCCGCTGCCGCTGCTGGAGGCTACCTCCACCGCGACTACGGCAGGCGATACGCGCGCGACGAGCAATTTGACCTGTTGCTCCATGGCCTTGAGGTCGGCGATGGACTCGGGCGCAGGCTTCAAGAAGCCGGCCGCCAATTCCCGGGGGTTCACCCGGGGAGGCACGGGCAAGAGGGGCACGGGCTGGCGGGCCGCCGAGAGTGAGTTGGTGGCGGCCGGCCGCGTCTCGGCCGCGAACACCGCGGCGGCCAGCGCCACGCCCGCCAGCCAGAGCATCGGCGCCCGCCACCGTTTGATTGAGGATCTGAACATCAGATGTTTTGGCCCGACGGCCGGCACGCCTTCTTCGGGCGCGCACCACCGTTGAACCTCAGGCAGTCTAACCCCGACCGCGCTCCCGTCAAGAAAGTCGACGAAACGACCCCGGCAGCACCCCCGCAGGTCTGCGCCACAAAACGGCTAGGGGGTATGCCGGGCTAGGGCGGCCCCTCGACCAGCGCCAGGGTCAGCGATCCGAGGGCGATGAGCTTGCGGCCCGCGGTGGCCTCGACCTTGAAACGAAACAGGCCGGCGAAATCGCCGTCGGCTTCCGCGCGCAACTCGAGGGTCAGGCCGGGGAGGGCTGGCTGCTTGTATTTCATCTGGTCGGCCGCGAGAAAATACATAGCGGGTCGTTGTGGCGGGCCCAGGGCGGCGAGTTTCTCGGTGAGGCCGAGCAATAAGCCGCTGGTCTGGGCGAGGGCTTCGGCGATCAGCACGCCCGGCATGATCGGGCGGCCTGGGAAGTGCCCGGCAAACTGCGGTTCGTCGGGCCGCAAGAGGCGCTCAGCCAGAATCCGCTTGCCGGGCTCCAATTGCGTGACCCGGTCCACAAACAGAAAGGGCGGGCGATGCGGCAGGAGTTCGAGGAGGTCGGCTAACTCGAAGGGCGGGTTCGTTTTCATTCTAGGATCGGTTCAGATCTTCCCAGACTGTCCCGGCATCCAGCGACTTGAGCTCCCGGGCCATGCGGCGATGGACGCGGTCGCACAGGCTTTCGGCGGTGTCGCCCGGTTGTGGGAGTTCGGGGTCGAGGAAGCGGATGCGGTAGTGGTTGGGCTGGCGGGGAAAGACGCTGCCGGGGACTTTGGCCATGAAGGGAACGGTGGAGTGAATGATCACCGGGACGATCGGCACGCCGGCCTCGCGGGCGAGCTCGAAGGCGAGCGGGTGAAAGGGTTGGAGGCGGCTGCTCCGCGCGCGGGTGCCTTCGGGATAGATCAGCAAGCGGCGGCCGGCCGACAGAATCCGACGGCAGGAGGCGAGGGCGGCGGCCACCGAGCTGAGCCGCCGGGCGTCGATGCTCACGAGGTCGAAGGTGCGGGCCAACAGGGCATAGGTGACCTGGCGGGTGTCACGCGCCTTGATCAGCACGCCGAGCCGCGGCACCAGGCTCAGCAGGAGGATCGAGTCCATGAACCCGCGATGATTGGCGGTGAGGACGATCGGCCCGAGCTGCAGGGCGCGTTCCAGGCCGGACATTTCCACGATGCGGTACACGCCCAGCGCCGGGAGCCATCCGCGGGCGAACGGCGCGAGAAAGGCGCGCAGGGCGGTCTGCAAGAACTGATAGCGGAGGTTCGGGAACGGCATCAGCAGCAACAGGACGGGCGTGCCGAGGATGACGAACACCGCTTTGCACAAGACGTAACTGGCATAACCAATCGAGCAGAGGAGGACGGTGAGGGGATAGGGCCGCGGCAGGCGGGCGTTGGGGGTCGCGTTCATGCTTTACCGGTTTCCGAGGGCGCGGAACCGGAGCTTTTCGATTTTGGAACGTTCATTGCCCAGCGCGGGCTGGCCGGCCAGGGCGGCCGCGCACGCGGCGATCGCCTCGGGGCGGCGCCCCAGCGCCAGCAGACTCTCCGCGCGCAGCCAGGCGGTGCGGTAAAAGCCCGGGTTGTTCTGCTCCGCCTGGTCGGCGCAGTCGAGGGCCGGCTGGGCCTGGCCCTGCTTGAGCGCGGCCCAACCGGCCTTCAAGCTCTGCTCGGACGCGAGATAGCGTTGGTACTCGCCGTCGGCCAGGAGGGGATCGGCTGGGATCGACTGATCGGGCAGCGGACGGTCCAGGTTGTGCAAATCCAGGGCGATGAAGCGCCCCAATTGGTGAGGCGGACAGGCCGCCCAGAAAATGCCGTCGGTCAGATCCATGACCACCGCATGGGTGGAGATGAGGGGATTGAGCGACCCGCGGTGGCCGTTGCCGGCGGCGCGGTCGCCCGGCAGGCGGCGGTCACGGAGCAAGGCGGCCGCGCCCGGCGCGTCGAGGATGCCGGCCTGGCGGTTCAGGAGTTCTTCCATCCGCGCGTAGCGGGGGAGAGAGGTGTCCGCTTGGATGTATTTGAGATTGATGGGCTCGTTGGTCAGCGCGCCGGTCAGGTAATGATTGGCGCAGATGATCCGCGGCCCGCCGGACGGCTCGCGCACGACCATGCGATCGGGCGTTTTTTCGATGACCACGGCGCGGCCGTCGTTCCGGCTGGCGACCAGGAACATGGCCGACACGAAGATGCGGTGGCGGCCGATGATCTGCACGGCTTCGGCGATGGTGCGGGCGTGCTGGACGACATCGCGCGCGACGATGCAAGTCGGGGTCGCGGCCTGGCCGGGGAGGTCGGACGGGGCGCCGTTGATGAAGATGGCCAGGCCCTCGCGGTTCATGGCCGAGACACACCCTGTCATGCCCGCCCACGCCAGCGAAACAAACGGGATGCCCTCATCCGGCTCGAAGACGATGAGGATGCGTTCCTCGTCGAACACCGGGGCCGGCTCCCAGTCGAAGTTGCGTCCGACCAGCAGGTGGCCGTCGCGCGTCTGCGTATCCCACGCGGCGAAGCCGGTGCAACCGCGGTGCAACAGCGGGCTGTTCATCAGCATGTACGAAATGTCCTGCGCCGCGTGATAGTTGAGCACGCGATGGAACGCCGGACCCATCTCGGGATGCGGGTCCGGGCAGCCGCGGGTCATGCCCAGGATTTCCATCTGGTATTCCGCCGGGATGTGCTGCTGGAGTTCCCGGTTCTTGTAGGTGACCAGGAACTTCAGCAGGAACTGGGTCCAACGATAGGGCGCCACGCGGTGGAGCAGCTCGAGCATGGTGTCTTCCTGGCGGCGGATCATCTGCTGCGTGAGCGCGGCGTTCGCATAGCCGATCTCGAACGGCGTGCCCGCCAGGTAGAGCACGGGCAAGCCCTCGCGCCGGTCCAGCCAACTGCGGCCCAGGGACACGCGAGTGCCGTGGACCTCGTTGGTGAGCCGGGTAATGGCCGGTGCCTGCGCCAGCACCGGGGGCCGGGCGACCCAGTGCCACATCAGTGCCCACATGAGGAGGTAGGTCAGGATGAGCAACCCCGTCAGGCCGACCACCCCCCAGGCCAGCCGGCGCAGCCAGCGTCGCCACCGGTTCATCGCGCCCCCTCTTGGGGTGAGGCGGCGTCCGCGGCGATCCGGAGATGCAATTGGTGCGTCACGGAATCCACATCGATCTCGGCGGGCACAGCGCCCTGCCAGCCGCGCAGCGGTGCAGAGCGGGAGATTGTGGCGCGAAAGACCCGGCACCCCCCGCTGACGAGTTCCAGTTCCTCCCAGCGCCGGCCATCGGCGCTGCAGACATAACGGGCCGTCCCGTCCTCCGGGCGGTTGGGCGCCTCGAGCACCAACCGGCCGTCGCCCAGGCGTCCCATTGGAGCCAGCGCCGGCGGCGGCGTGAAGAGCCAGCGTAATTCGCGCGTGACGTAGTCGCGCGCCCAAGCTTCGCGGAAGAGCGGCGTGACCTTCAACACCTCAGCCGCACCGTCGGCCCGCAAGCGCAGATCTGTCACCAGCCCGAGCGTGCTGATGACCGCTAGGTGCCAGCCTTCCGCGGGGGAAACCGTGAGCACGCCATCACACACGAACTGCCGCCCGTGGACAGTGATAATGGCTCGCTGGGCGGCCCGGTAGGTCGGGGGGAAGGCCCCGCGCACGGTTTGCTGCGCCACGGCGAACGCGGCGGTGTCGCCGGCCGCGGAAACGACCGGCCACGGTGCCGGGTCGCGTACCGGTCCGGTCAGGCAACCACCCGCGCACACCAACGCCAGCACCACGCCGAGCTGGCCGAAAACTCGCACCCCGGCGCGCCACGAGAGCGCTAGCCCGGATGTTCCACAGCGCTTCCAAACCCACCGGTCACCGGGGTGGTCGGATACGCTGCCGACTGGGAAGCCTGCGCACCGGGCCTGAGGCCAGCCGACCGCAAGACGGTGAGATGGGCCGGCCAGCCTCACGGCTGTATCCCGTTCCCCGGGTCGAGGCCGAAGAGAAGCCGAATTTCGTTTGGGCAGGGTCCTCACTTGGGGTGGGAATTGTCCACGGGCGTGGCTCCGAGTGGTGCCATCGCCTGGCGGATCGCCGCCAACGCGGCGGGTTGGACGCGATCGAACGTTTTCGCCGGCAGGGGAGGGTCGGCCACTTGCTCGCTGAAGCGGATGTCGGTGAAATCGCCATCCACTTCCCGCAGGACGACCTGGCGGGTGCCGCGGAAATCGGGCGCGAGATGGATTTCGATGGCCTGCATCATTTTGCGCATGGCGGCCTGCTGGGGCTGGAGAATCACCACCGGTCCGTCCGCTGTGTTAGTGGCGCTGACCGTATATTCGTGCTGGCTGGCGGCGTAGCGGCCTTCCATGACCGCGCCGATCTGCGCCACCACGGTTTGCATCACGTCGGCCAAGCCCAGCTCTAGCTTCTTCCACTGGTCGTTGACCCGTTCGAACTGGGCGACGCCTTTGCCGTCGGAAATCAGAATCGAGGGGATGGGCTGGGTGATTTCCCAGCGGAGGCAGCCGGGTTTGCGGAAGCAGAGGCAGCCCTCGGACCGGAGCGGTTCCTGGAATAGGGAAAGGTGCCGTTCCTGGGTGAACCGGGTGAATACGGAGCTGACCCGGCCGGCATTTTGGGCGACCTGTTCGAGCAAGGCGGGGGTGGGATTGGTGGGCTGGGCGGCGAGCGGGGCGGCGAAAAGCCCGGCCAGGCCGAGGATTACCGGGAGGCCCTGGCGCGCCAAACAGCGGGCGTGGGAAAAGAGCGCTTGGGATGCCCGCGGTCGATGCTGCCTTTCGAGTTTCATGTGCCAGCAGTCTTCCCACAAGCGACCAGTTCGTCAAGGCGCAGGCAGGAATAGCCTTCCCGGTGCAGGCGATCCAGCAACCGCTCGACCAGGGCCACCACCCGCTCCGGGGGCACGCCGCCGTCGTGCAGGGCGATGATCGCGCCCGGCTTGAGGCCGCGCAATACTCGTTGCAGTATCTGATCGGTGCTGGCGCCGCCCAGATCGTAACCGCGAACGGTTGCGCCCACCACCCGCAGGGACATGGCGCGAGTGACGCGGAAGACCTGCGGGTTGGTGAGCATCATGGGGGGGCGAAAAAAAACCGGCGCGCGGCCCGCGGCTCGGGCGATTTCCGCCTGGGCCAATTCCAGGTCGGAGCGCAGCCGCGCCGCGCTGAACCAATTAGTGCCGCCGCTGTGCTCGAACGTATGGTTGCCCATGAGGTGATCGTCGGCGGCGATGCGGTGGGCCAACTCCCGGTACTGGGCGGCGCGCCTCCCGATGCAGAAGAAGGTCGCGCGGGTCCCCCGGCGCGCGAGCAGATCGAGCAGGGCGGGTGTGCTCGCCGGATCGGGCCCGTCATCGAAGGTGAGGGCGACCACTTTTTGGGCGGTCGGGACGTGGCACAAGCTGGAGCCGAACAGCCCCCATTCCGGGAACGAGACCCCCAAGCCTGCCACGAGGCCCGCGGTGGAGAACAGAACGCTCAAGGCGACCCAGCGCAGGGCGCCGGCGCTCAGGCAACCGATGGCGATCGCCAGTGTGGCGGTCGTCGCCAACAGCACTTGGTAGCGAGTCACGCGCATAAGCAGCACAGGGCATGACTGCCTTCGAGACCGAGGGTATAGAGCAGGACCGTGCGGGGCGGGCGCGCCGGTCCCGCGGGGCCAGGCAGGCCGGCCCGGCACAACGCCGGGTCGATCTCGCCGCACACCAGGCCTAAGGCGACCAGGAACCCGAAGGCGGAAGCGGAGTGATGCTCGCCGCAGGCCTGCTTGTAGGCGCCGCAACTCAACGCTTGCCCGCGCGATTCCCCGAGCATCGCCGCCACCTCCCGGTAAGCGTCGTCCCAGTGCCCCCAACCGTTCGCGCCGGTCAGCAGCAGATCCACCGAGGCGAAGGACACCCCATCGCGCTCGAGGGCCGCGCGAATCCAGGCCGCTTCGCTTTGGGCTGCCGGTCGTCCGCCGGCCTGAGGGGCGAAGCGTCCGAAGTGGACACCGGCCAGGCGAGCCAAGGGCCGGGTGGCCCGGTCGGCTCGGGCGAGCGTGAACACCGCCGCGCCTTCGCCGGGCAGGGGGCGTTGCCGCTCGCTCAGTTCGTCCGCGAACGGCCGGAGAGGCGGTGTCTGCTCGTCCCACCAACCCCAGCGTTCACCAAGGGCCTGAAGGTAGGGGCTGAACTCGTCGGCGGCGCCGGCCAGTGCGAAATCGGCACGCCCCTGGCGCAGTTCGTGGGCGCAGTGCCACAAGGCGATTTCAAAGGAGATTTCGTGTTGTGTGGGCGTGGAGTTCAACCCGCGGAGATTAAACTCAATGGCCAGTTGCGAGGCGCAGGCGTTATGGACCGAGTTGGCGAACCGGCCTGCCAGCGGCGCGCGCTCCTCGTTGAGCAGCAGGTTCTCGGTGAAGGCCGCGGTGTCCGCCAGGCATCCCAGGCCGGTGCCGATAGCGGCGCACACGCGCTCGGGCGAAAGGGAGGCGGGAAGACCACCCGGGAGGCATCCCTTGGCGGCCAGCAGCGTCATGAGCTGCAAGTGTCCCAGCCGGCGGCGTTTGGCGGCGGGGATGGCTTCGTTGGCGCCCAAGTCGCCGCAGCGGTAGGCGCGCATCCGGCCCAACGGGAAGGGGGCGGCCCAATCCTGCCAGGAAGGGGCGGCGCCGCCATTGGCCAGGGCGGCGCGCACCGAGGCCATGGTGGTTCCGCTGGGGCTGACCAGGCCGGCACCGAGCACAGCCAGGGCGGGTTCCGAGGGGTGCCGGACCGGACCGGAGGCCTGAGGGGCGGGGGAGGCTTCGGCGCTCGAAAAGATGAGCGCGACATTATTGCCCCCGAAGCCGAACGAGTTGCTCAAGAGGTGGCGAAGCGGGCGGTGGTGGAATTCCCGGACCGGCTCGAGTCCAATCCTGGGGTCAACGTGCTCGAAGCCAGGGTTTGGCGGCACCGCCTGCTCAGCCAACGCCCGGATGCAAACCACGGCTTTGATGGCGCCGCTGGCCCCGAGGGTATGGCCGAAGAAACGTTTGACCGAAGCGAAGGGCGGCACACGGTTGCCAAACACGCGTCGCAGTGCCTGGGCCTCCACCAGGTCGTTGTCCGGCGTGCCGGTGCCGTGCGCGCTGATGAAATCGATGGCTGACGGCGCCAGGCCGGCCCGCTCGAGCGACCGCTGGATGGCGATGGTCGCGCCGTCGCCTTGCGGGTGGGGCGCGGTGGCGTGGGTGGCGTCGCAACTCGTGCCCCAGCCGGACAAGCGCGCCAAGATGCGGGCGTCGCGCGCGCGCGCGGTCGGTTCGGCCTCCAATACCAACATGGCGGCGCCTTCGCCCAGGCTGATGCCGGCGCGGGCGGCGTCGAAGGGCCGGCAACCGCCGGCATCCAGCAGGAGCAGGGAACCGAAACCATTGAGGGTCAACCGGGATAAACTGTCCGCGCCACCGGCCAGGATGACATCCGCGGCGCCGGCGGCTATCAATTCGGCCGCGGTGGCGAGGGCGAGGGCTCCCGCGGAGCAGGCGGTGGAAAAAGTTGCCACCGGCCCGAGCGCGCCGAGGCGTCGCGCGCACAGGTCGGTGGCGGAGGCGCATTCGTGGTAGCGAGCGGGTCCGAACCGGCGCGGCTGCTCCCGCAGCAGGCGGTGGATGAGGCTTTCCGTGCCCAGGAAGCCGGCCACGGTGGACCCGAGGAGCACTCCGGTCCGCTCGGCGCTGGCGGGATCCGCCGGGAGCGTCAGTCCGGCCTGGTCGAGGGCTTGCTGCGCGGCGATCCAGGCGAGTTTGTCAGAGCGGGAGCCGCGGGTGTTTCCGGCCAACTGGTCGACGGCGGCGCGCACCTGGCCGACCAGCGCCCGCCCGTGGCGAGGCGACTCGAAGAGCGTCAGCGGCCCCAATCCCGTGCGCCCGGCGCGCAAGGCGTCCCAGACTTCTTCCACGCCGCAGCCCGTGGCAGTGATCACGCCCAGGCCGGTGACAACTAGAGGTCGGCCTGACATCACTTCCGGTGCTGCAGCACGTATTCCTCGAGTGATCGGTAGGTGGCGAAGGCCCGTTTGGCGACCTCCATTTCCTGAATCAGAATCCCGTAATCCCGCTCCAGTAGGGAAACCAGGTCCAGGGCGTCGAGCGAGTCGAGCCCCAATCCGGCGCCGAAGAGCGGTTCGTCGTCCTTGATGTCCGCGGCGGCAACCTCTTGCAGATTCAAGGCCTTGATGATCTTGTTTTTAAGTTCGTCCGTCAGCGATTCCATAAATCGAGCGCTTCAGCCGGCGGGGCCGGCCGTCGGGTTGCCCGGCGAGCAGAACGACCGTGCCAGCCGTGGCAGCGCATCCGAGCGCCACGGAAGTTCACGGCTCCCGCTCGTGCGTGGACCTAGCAACACCGCGCAGCCTTGCCAGCCGCCAGAGGGTAAATCATCCGGGGAAAGCGCGGAGGCCGCAATCTTTTTGTCCAGTTGATCGCAGGCGACGCAGACGCAGGCGCCCGCCTCGCCGCGCTTGAGCCAGCCCAGGGCGGCTTCGAGGGCGCCCCCTTGGCCGGGGACCGGCAACAGGCACAGGACCGGCCCGCGAAACCGGTAACGGATGCAAATTTCGCCGAGGACCGTGCTGGGCAGCGTGTAGGCAAAACCGCTGGCCAGGGGCATCTGGAGAAACCGCAGGTCCGTGGCGGTGCAGCCGGATCGGGTTTCCACGCAGACGCCCACGGTATCTCGGCGCGCGGGTTCCATCGTCTCGAAACCGGCGTCGAGCAGTTCCACCGCCATGAGTCCCAGCCGGCTCAGGAGGTCCATGCGGCCAAAGCGGGCGGTTTCGGAGTTAAAGAGCGAACTCCAGCGCAGGGCTTCCAAGTCTCCGCGTTGCAGCGCCTCGGCGCCGGCCGCGGGCCAGGGGCGCCGGCCCGTCCGGTCGTTCCCAAAGCCCTCAGCATCGATGAAGCTGGCGGCGTGAATCACGAACTCGTTCACGCGCCCCCCCATTCGAGCAGCAGGGCGGCGTTGGTGCCGCCGAAGCCGGCGTTGAGCTTGAGCAGGCGCCGCAGCGAGGCGGCGGGGCGCGGGGCCCGCAGCAACGAGTCCGGCACCGAGGGGTCGGGCGTCCGCAGACCTGCGGTGCCCGGCAGGATTTGCTGTCGAGCGGCGACCAGGCAGACGAGGGTTTCGAGCAAACCCGCGGCGCCGAGGGTGTGGCCGAACCAGCCTTTGCTGGAGCAGTAGGGCGGGACCCGCGCGCCGAACACCCACCGCAGCGCCATCCCCTCCATCGCGTCGTTGTAGGGCGTGCCGGTGCCGTGCGTGTGGACGAAATCAACCGCCTCCGGCGGGGTGCCGGCCTTTTGCAGCGCCCGGAGGATCGCGAGCGCCAGGCCCGAACCGTCGCGGGAAGGGCCGGTGAGATGATTGGCGTCGTTGCTGCTGCCCCAACCCGTGACGGTGAGCGCGGGCGGCGCCAGCGTCTCAGACCGGACCAAAACCAGGGCGCCGGCGCCTTCCCCCAAACTCAACCCTTTGCGGTCGGCGTCGAAAGGACGGCACCCCCCCGGTTCGAGCGACTTGAGGGTGCTGAAACCCGAAAGCACGAAATCCGAAAGCAAATCGACCCCCACGACGAACACCAGGTCGGCTTGGTCTTCCTCGATGAGGAGGGCGCCTTGCTGGATGGCGAGGAGGCCGGAGATGCAGGCGGTGGAGACGCATTGCACGGGACCGGTGATGCCGTGGGCGGCGGCGAGGTCCGCCGCCAGCAGGGCGGGGAAGAGTTGGCGCTGGGCGATGGGCGAGCAGGGCTGCTGGCGAAACTCACGTTCCAGCGCCGTGATTTCGGCCTTGGTGGTCGAGAGCACCAGGCCGCGCCGCGAAGCCGGCGGCGCGGACCATCCGGCCTGCCCCGCCCCCGAAGGCGTCGCGCGGTCGTCCGCCCGGCGGTTCCAGAGCGGGTTCGAGGCCTCGCGCAGGGCGGCATCGGCCAGCAGGAAGGCCGGGGTGTCGGCGTGGGCGGGATCGCGTTGGCGGAGTTCATGCCAGATCTCCTCGGGAACGAACCCGGCCACGGTGGATTGAAACCCTCTTCCCGCCAGTCGAGGGCACTCGCGCAGGCCGCTGGGGTGGTCGCGCACGGCCGCCTCGAGTGTTTCGAGTCCGAGACCCAGCGCGCTGACCGCGCCGCCGGTGGCAATGGCGGCTCTCCGGGTGGTCAAGGCTGGATCCATAGGTTTGCCCAGGCGCGATGACGCTCGACCATGAATGGCGGCAGGGTCAGGAGCAGTTCGCCCTGAAGGTTCGTGAAGACCTGTAAGCTGCTGCCGAAGGCGAGGAGGCTATGATCGCTCTGGCGGCGGATTTCGTATTCGAACTCCAACTTGGCGGCCTCCGATTTGAAGAGGCGGGCGGTTGCCGTCAGGGTGTCGGCCAACAGCGCGGGGGCGAGATAATCCACCCGCAGTTGCGCCACGGGCGCCGGGGTGTTATGCGCGAAGAAGGTGGTGTAGTCCACGCCGTAGCGGCGGCCCAGGGCGCGGCGAGCCTCTTCGAGGTAGGTGACATAGTGGCCGTGCCAGACGACCCGCATCGAGTCCACCTCGTGGAAACGGATCGGGATCACACAGGTTTCCTCGAGATATGGCTGGGGGGCGGGCTGGGTGAAGCCCTGGATGCGGCGGCGGGTAAGTCCTGGCGGGGTAGCACTCATGAGCGGTTCCAATAGGGGAAGAAATTGGCCCACTGAAAGGGGTAGCGGCGAACGAGCGTTTCGAGACGGTCCGCGTAACGCTGGGCATAAGCGGCCGCGGCCTGGGGATCGGCACGAAGTTGATCGCGGCTGACAAACTCCGGCGGGAGCGAGGCGAAGCGATAGCAACCCAGTTTTTCACGGACCACGAACACCTGAAAGAGGGGCGCCCCGCTGGCGGCAGCGAGGCGATAGGGTCCCACGGGCAGGCGCGTCCGGCCGCCGAGGAAACTTACTTCCACATCCGCGCCGCCGAAGGAGCGGTCGCCGAGCAGGGTCACGATTTCGCCCCGGCGCAACGCGGCCAGGATGGGCACACTGCGCAACGGATTGTCGTCCGCGGTCAAGATGCGGAAGCGCTTTCCGGAGGCGGCCGAGTTCAACAGCCCTTGGAGGCTGGCCAACTCACGTTCGATGACGATGAGATTGACTGGGATGTCGAAGCGGCCCAGGAAATGCCCGCCCAGTTCGGGGCAGCCCAGGTGCGCGCCGAGGAGAATGATGCCGCGGTGTTGTTCCAGGTAGGGATGAAACTGGTCCTCGCCCTCGAACACGCATTGGATAGAGTGGCGGCCCATGAGCACGGCCAGGCGGTCGACGAGGGTAATACCGTGGGCGAGGAAGTGCCGGTAAACCAGCCAGGGACGCCGCCAGGCCGGCAGCGGGCCGAGCAACCGCTGGAGGTAATCCGTGGAAGCGGCATAGGATTGCCGGTGGGCGACGGTGAAATAAGCGGCCACGAAGAGCAGCCAGAGATAGGCGGGCCAGACGCCGAACCAGCGGATGAGTTGGATGAAGAACCAGTTGCCGAAGTAGCCGCCCCGCATGCGGCCGGACCAGGGTGCCGGCGAAGCCGGGGCCGGGTCGCGGGTGCCGGTCTCGATGCCCGGAGAGGTCTCCATCACCCCAGGGTGCGCCGCACGTCCGGCGCGGCTGGCCGGGCCGGCATCCATTGTTGCGCGCCGGCAGTCTGCAGTTTCTCCGTGAGCGCGCGGATATCCTCGTAGAGCGGCCGGTCCGTGGACAGGTGCGGGGAAATCCCGCGGACCAGGCGATGCAGCTTGCGGAAATCGCGGCCCATAATCTTGGGGCCGCGCAGGTCGGCGGCCTGGGCCAGGGCCAGGGCCTGGATGGCGGTCAGTTTCCACACCTTCGGCAGCATCTCGCGTGTCATGCGGGCGGCGATGCAGCCCATGCTGACCACGTCCTGGTTGTTGGCGTTGGTGGGGATGGTCTGCACGGAAGCCGGCGTGGTCAGGATCCGGCATTCCGCGGCGAGCGACGTGGCCAGCAACTGACACCCCATAAAACCCGAGTTGAGTCCCGGGTTGTCGGACCCCGTCAACATGGGGGGGAGGCCGAGGCTGTAGCGCCAATTGACCAGGCGCTCGAGCTGGCGTTCGAGCAACAGCCCCACTTTCGCCAGGCCCAGGCGCAGGTAGTCGCAAGCCATGGCGATCTGCTGGCCGTAGAAATTGCCGCAGTGAATCACCGAGGCGGTGTCCGGGAAGACCAAGGGGTTGTCGGTGGAGGCGTTCAACTCGCGTGCCACGATGTACTCGATGTGCCACAGCGCCTCCTGGACCGCGCCGAGAATCTGCGGCGTGCAGCGCACCGAATAGGGGTCTTGAATCTCCACGCCGGGTTCGGCCGGTTTGGCGTTGGAACCCCACTGGTGCGTGGCGATCTGGTGGTCATACCGCGGGTGGGTGCGCAGGTGGCGGGCGATGCGCTCGGCCACGGCGGACTGGCCGCGGAACCCGCGGGCTTTATGCACCTGGCCGCACAGGACCTCGGGCGCCGCCCACAAGGCTTGAAACAGGCAGGCCGAGAGCAACTCCGACCAACTCAGCAGGGCGGCCGTTTCCCGCACCGCCAGCGCGGCCAGGGCCGTCATGACCGAAGTGCCGTTCACCAGGGCCAGCCCCTCCTTGCATTGGAGCGTCACCGGCCGCAGCCCGTGGCGACTCAGGGCCTCGCCGGCCGGGAGTCGCTCATTGCCGACGCGGGCGTGGCCGAGTCCCACCAGCAGGCGGGACATGTGGGCCAGGGGCGCGAGGTCGCCGCTGGCGCCCACCGAGCCTTCGCAGGGGATTTCCGGCAGGAGGTCGTGGTTGAGGGCGCCCACCAGCAACTCCACCACCTCGGGGCGGATGCCCGAGTAACCGCGCGCCAGCGCGTTGGCGCGCGCTGCCATGATGGCGCGGGTCTCGACGGGGGAAAACAAGGCGCCTTGCCCGACCGACAGATGATGCAGCAGGTTCAACTGGTGCTGGGCCAGATCTTCCTGGTTGACGCGGGTGCCGCTGAGCGGGCCAAAACCGGTATTGATGCCGTAGATCGCGCGCGGTTCGGCGGCCAGCTTATCCACCAGCGCGCGGCTTTGCTTCATGCGCCGGCGTGCCGAGGCGGTGATTTGGCAGGGCTGCCGATCGCTGGCGACGCGCCACAGGCTGGCAAGTGTCAGGGTGTGGCCGTCGAGTCTGGTCATGGGCAGAGGGGAAGGGCTAACCGGCGGCTGGGCGCGTTAGCGCAGCCACCAGGCACCGGGGTGTCTTGCTCATGAAATGTGGCTGAATGATCATTTCGGCGATTGAACGCCCCATCTTCTACCCGAACCCAGACGGCACCCGCAAGCACGTTCTCCTTTTTTGAGTGGTTGGCGATCGGTGGAGGGGAGGGTTTGTCAACGCGCTTCACGGGAGTTTTGTTTATTTTTACCTTTCCGTATGGCAGGAACTCAACGGCCTACGGGCTCGCAATGACCCGATAAAACCCTTTCCCTTGGAGGCTGACGTTGACGTTGGTGTCCACCCACAACTGAACCGGTTGCGTTAATGTGATATTCGTGATGGTAGTCCAGTTGGTGGGGGATCCCACCGTGGTAGCATACTGAATGCTGAGGGTTTTCCCAACCGATCCGGTCAGGGTCAGACCTGCATAGAGGCCAAGCGAAACGCCGGCGGGGTTGACGATCAAGGTGGCGAAACCACTGGAGACACTTCCGTAAAGGTTCGTGACTTGAACCGAGAACGTGCCTGCGTCCGTGAAGTCGAGGTTCGTCAGCGACAGAGTCGCATTCGTTCCCCAAACGATCGGCACGCCATCGAAATACCATTGGTAGCTCAGCGGCGGGGTGCCTTGACAGGGCACTGAGAACGTGGTCCCTTCACCCCAATAGCCCACGGTGCTGACGGGTTGGGTCAGTAGTTGCGGGGGGGACAAGACGGTAAGCGTGACGTTGCTGCTGAGGCTGTAACCCCAGCGGTTGGTGATGGCCACCGAGTAGGTTCCGCTTTGTTCAAACTGGGCGTTCGTCAAGCTGAGTGCCGCTCCAGTGCCGTTGGTGATGGCCACTCCATTGAATCTCCATTGGTAAGTCATCGGCACCCCCATGGCTTCCACCGTCAGGACGACATTGGACCCGGCACGGACCGTCTGCGAGGTGATAACTGGCGCGCCGAGGACCGTCAAGCTGGCCAGTCCGCTGGTGACGCTGCCATAGGCGTTGGTGATGACCACGCCGTAGTTGCCCGCGTCGCTCGCCGCCGTCGTCGCCAAGGTCAGAATGTTGGAAGCGGAACCGTAAGCCGCGCCTCCATCAACCAGGTCCACGGAGTCCTTTTGCCATTGGAACCCCAGGGGCGGAACGCCCACCACGCCCACCCCGAAAACGGCGCTGGTTCCGTTAGTGACTACCAGGGTCTGCGGCTGTTGCGTGATATGCGGAGCGGGGCCAAATGGTGAACTGATATAGACAGCCGGGGTGCTCGTATAACCAGATCCAGGGTTGGTGATAGACACCCCGACCACGACTCCGTTGGTAACGGTTGCGCTCGCGGTGGCGCCGCTGCCGCCGCCGCCCAAAATGAACACGAGGGGCGTGTTGGTGTAGCCGCACCCGCGATCGGCGAGCGACACGCCAACCACGAACCCGTTGACCACGTTAGCGGACGCCGTCGCACTGTAAGGCACGCAAATGGGTGCGACTGACTCGGAAGCAAACAACTGGGAAACTTCGTTTGTGGACAACGCCCGGTTGTAAATGCGAACGTCGTCAATCAAGCCGCGCCACGCGTACCGCGGGACCAGCGCATTGCCGCCTGGCATAACTTGCAGATCATAACTCGAACCGCCTATGCGGAACGGCAGGCCGCCTGCTCCCGCCAGCGTCGTCGGGTTGACGGAGGATGTGCCGCGCAAACCGCCGTTGACATACATAGAGACCAAACCGGTGTTGTCGATGGTGAGGACGCCGTGGTACCAGACGTTGGTTGTCGGGTGAACGGTTCCGGAGGTGGTACAGATGACCGAAGGATAAAAATAGGCCAAATCGTTGGTCAGGTGCAGCAAAATCTCCCCGGATATGAGGCCGAAAGCCCCCGCCGAGGCGGCATTATCCGACTGCTCGCGGCCCACTAGATTCATATACGCGCCAGACGAACTCGGATAGTCCACATTGATCACCAGATTTGATGCCAGGAGGAACCAGCAGGAATACGAAATCGGATAATAGGGGAGATTACCCAAGGTCGGACAATCGATGGCGGAATTAGTCCCACGGGCGCCTGAGAATTGCGCCGCTTTGCCGGGTACCCCAAATCTGTCCTGGGAGAAGGAAACGTTAAGCAAGACGCCGTTGTTCCCGTTGCCGCTCGCGTCATTTGCATTGCCAGCAAGCGGGTAGTACGCGATCAACCCGTTGGTGGGAACCGTCTGAGCTCGGACCTGGATTGCCAGGGCCAACGTTAAGGTGAGGACTCCAGATAGTGTACCTATTCCATGTGTTTTCATAAGCTTCTACGCTCCACGCCGAATCAGCGTGTCCATCCCTCCTGCAGCAACTTCAAGCCCGGCGAGCATTCGTCCGCGTGATGTCCTGTTTGTACAGAAATGCCGCATTAGGACTTATCGTCTATACTTCACGTGCATGGCACACAAGTGAAAAACCTCCAAGAGTGAATCTTCGCCCCGTCCCCTCCATGGCGACCATCGGCTAATCGGGCGCTACTGGGAGAGGGCAGAGGGGCAAACGAGAACGAGATCCGAAACGCCGCCTACCCGGGCGATTTCAACCGACTTTTTCATCGCCTAAGGCCAATACAGCCTACATCTGTCGGGCGCGGAAGAACCGCTTCGGGTCGGACATGGCGGACGGCTGGAAGACGCGAAAGGCATTGGTCATCGACACGGAGTCGATCGACGTCCACAACGCGCCGGCACCCAGCCGGGCGGACGACTCGAGGCTATAGGTCCTATTGGTCGCGCCGTACAGAACCAGTTGCGCGCTTTGATCCGGTAGGCGCCAGAGGTCGACGATGGGCGGGTCGGCGATGAACTCCGCGACCCGGAAGGTGGTCTGGGGAGGCGGCGTCGCGGCGAAAGCCTGAAGCGAGTTGGTCAGCGCCACCCGTGCCAGGAAGGTCCACGGGCTGGCCGGCGAACTCAAATCCCTCTGTTCGACCCAGTAACTATGCCAGGCTTGGCCCTGGAGGACCATCGCCGGCGAAGGTTGCGTGATCAGTCCCGGCAACGTCACCGCCACGTTGGCCAGCAGAAAAACCGTTCCCGGGTTGATCGGGACCACGCCGCCGTCCTGACTCACGAGAGTCGAGGCTCCGTCGGGTGTCAGGAAAGCGGAGAGGCGGGTGAGATCGAGCCTGCTGTTGACGCCTTTGGCTGCAAAGTTGACGCTGCCGCCGGTGACGCTCTCCAGCCAGCCCAGGTCGATCTCCCCTCCGTTTACGGCGTTGACGTCCAATCGGCCACCCGCGGCTACGACGACGTTGGTTACGGCCGTCAGGTCGATCCGACTTCCCGGCCCCGTAGCCGTGAAGGCCAGGTTGCCGTTGGTTACGAGCAGGCTGGGGAAATTCGTCAGGCTCAGCACGGCGCCGTCCTGCGCAGTGAACGAAGTGCCACCCACCGATACCAGGCCGGGAAAGAAACGCGTAATGCCATCTAAGACAATGGCGCAGTCCCCCAGTGTCTGGATTTGGGCCGTCGAAATCGTGCCGCTGGCATTCAATGTCAGCGTGGTGCCGCTGAGTGTCCGTACGGCGCCGTCGAGAATGGCGCCGCCGTTGGTCGCCAGGAGACTTGACCCGCCGGCGGGCACCGGGTTGATGAGCTGGGATAGCGAGGACAGGTCCACGACGCTGTTGGTCCCGTCGGCCAGCACCTGAATGCCGCGTGTGTAAGTCGCGTCGCCCCAATACGCATTGCTCATCTGGACCACGGCGCCCAGCTCGATCCGCCCGCCCGCCGCGGCTTGGATCTGCAGGAAACTCCACCAGTACGGAGAGCTGGTCACGTTCGTCATATTCGATAGACGCAGCACGCTGTTCGCCCCGGTGACCGACCAGTGAAAGCTGCTGTTCTGCACCCCCGGCTCCGTGCAGGCCGTCACGGCCGGCAAACTTAATACGGCCCCGCCACCCACCAGGAGATTGGCGCCGTCGATCACACCGACGTTTGGTGTGCTGGCCGTAGCGCCATTGGTCAACACCAACGTCGTGCCGCTCAGGTTGGTGAGTGCGCTCAAGTCCACCGCCACGCCATCGGCGATGAGTGTGCCATTGGCAAAGTTCTGTAATTGGCTCGTGGTCGGAGCGGTTCCCCGCGCCACCAAAGTGCAGCCCGACATCCCCCGGATGGTGCCGAGATCAGCGGCCCCCCCAAACGTGGTGCCGCTGACGGTGAGCAATTGGCCGGTGAGCAGCACCCCGCCGTTGGTCGCGATGAGACTGGACCCGCCGGCGGGCACG
>Ga0316228_1001248_pt1 | contig 27916 bp, 25 predicted proteins | sample TBH18021metaG_FD_206005 | JGI IMG/M metagenome (GOLD analysis project Ga0316228, IMG submission 206005) | Freshwater microbial communities from Trout Bog Lake, Wisconsin, USA - TBH18021 | ecosystem: Environmental > Aquatic > Freshwater > Lake > Hypolimnion/Profundal zone | place: USA: Wisconsin... | reverse complement strand
AAAAGACCAAGCAAACCAACCCAAGAGAGTCGGAAAACAAAAAAGCCCCGCGTACTGTGGGGCTCATTCGATATTTTCTCTGTATTCATGAAATATAGAGACTGACTGGCGGTGGGTGTAGTCAGCGCCCATACCGTCTTTGCATCACCCTGCTAACAGGGAAATTAACAGGGTATTTTGGTAAAAATGAGCCTGATTTTTCTCAAAAAAGACGGCAAACCCCCTAAATATATAGCCATCTGATCAAATCCATGATTTGGGAACAGGGAATAACAGGGAAATTTCTATATTGAGGGAATAAGCTGATTGTGCATGCTACCCCCTTTTTTAATTTACAGCGGCAACGTTTTCGCCTCGCTTCCAACCATCTGATCTACACCTTTTCCCTCCTAAAGCCGCCCGATCTTTGGCTTGCAATTTTGGCGCGCCTTATATATCCCACACCAGTTCCATTGGTATAAACCGCACCATTAGTGCGCTTCATAATCTGCCCCGGCCATCTCTCTGGAATTGAATAAACAGATTGGATATGCATCAAAACCTCATTTGAATGGCTTGCAATTTCTGGCGTAACGACAACATACCGCTTGCCTCCAGCCCCCTCCTTATCAAATTTTGCATATATCAACCTGTGTCGCGGAGTTATGCGAAATCTAGATGCGCTGGCGTGCGCAGATAAAATTTGGCTTTGGTCGGCTAAATCGCTGAAATATACATTGGCATTGCAATTTAAATATTGATGCTGATTAAATGCCTCTACATCGCGTTCATTTTTAATGTCGACCCACCCCTGATTGTGAGGAATGCTGTAAACATCACCGTCATAGGCCAACAATAATACCTTTGGACTTAAAGGTAAAAGTAAGAGCGCACCAGAAGAATTTAGACCTGGCGATAGTCCACGAGCTCGCCTATCTTCAAAAAACCATCGATTAGTCATTACCGCAGGATCATCCGAGGTTATGAATGGAGTTCCAGTTCGATTACGTAATAAGCATAATTTCATATCATCCACCATTGCTGACTCTGCGACGTAGGTACACATTGCATACTCGACAGCCTTGCGAATATCCAACCTAAATTCAGAACCACTTAATCCCGAAAATTCTCCCACACCATCGGATACCTCTATCGCACGTTTTGATGCAGCCTCAGTCCTTAGGTACTGTAAAAGCCAGAAGCGAAGAAGTGAAATGCGATGCTCTTTCTCAAGGCAATACCTGGGCTGATGAATTAAAGCTAAAACCTCTGCATAACTTGCCTCACACGATTGCAGAATTTGCTCAAAAAAATCATCCTTACCGTAAAAGTAATCCGCTGAACACTGATTTTTTAGTGGGGCATTTAGAACAAACTTTGACCGGTCGAGATTAAATAAACTAATCGCAACTTTATCGCCACCCAAGGAGAATGGTCTTAAATAGCACCTTGGCACAAAATGTTGGTTTTTATTCGATGCCATCAGTAGCCATCATTAATGCCAAAAACTTAATCTTCCGCATGTCTTCCGGCATTTCCTTCGCAATGCTCACAACCACTCCAGAAGCTATCTTCCATAAGTTCAGTGCCGAATTCTCCACAATAGTTGCAACAATAAAGAGTGTCAAAGAAAGTAAGGCAACTGGAGCATAAATATCCACCGTGAAACTCACAAACGCTCTGATAACTTTGACATTCATCACAATTGGCTGGCGTTATTTCTTCAAAATAATTATCCGGACCATATTGTGAGTCATCAAGAAAATCATATATCTCGCCTTCGGGAATTTCATGATGGCAAATGGAGCAATCAAACTTAGAGGCTGGCGTTATATATTGCGCAGTATCAGCACAACTTGGACAATCAACCCTTAGTCTTGTTTCTTGGTGTAGACATACCCAACATCTATGGGTACGCAGATCGGAAATATGAGGGCTTGGCTTTACTGATTCATAGGCGTCCATCTTACAAATAGGGCATAGCGAAAATACTTTTCCAATCTTTTTTCCAAGACAAATCTCAGGCTCTAAATTTTGAAATTTGATTTTTGCATAAGCATTTTTCGTTCTTAGCATACGCTCCATCCAGCTAAAATCGCGAAGATAGTTGGCGAAAACCGCTTTATGGCTTTCAGTTAAAAAATAATTCAACTCGAACCATGCTTTTGCCTGCTCACTTCGAATATCCTCGATTTCAGCGGTCGTCAATCCGCCATGATAAAAATGAACCATCTTATTTCTATGTTTACGAACACCATCAAAAGCCAGTCTCGCAACTGCAGTCAGCGGCTTCTCAAGCACGTTTTCCAATCTAGAACATGTATCTTCAAAACTAATAGATCGAAAATCACCATTTCTATATTTTTGAATACTAGGCTCGCGATCGGCAATAATTAGACTCCAATGATTTAATACCAGCGGGGCTTTCAACAGCAACTCGACTGCAGTATAAAAATTAATGATTGAATATTTTGGCTCAGTCTCTAACTGTGTAATAGCCTTCTCTAGAAAATCAATTCCATTTTGCACAAGCCTTCCAAAATCCTCTTCGCGACCTTCTAGCAATGTTCTTGACATAGATTAATTACCCTAACTTAAGAATGATGGCTGCTGAAGTTTGTACATTTATAGGCTTAACGTCAAAAAATAACTAAGCACCTACTTTACGTACACCTCTAATTTTGTCCCTAAGACTCTGCGCTGCACTAGCGTGAAAACGCCCCATCTGACCGACCGCCTGAGCCGCCTTATCCAGTGCAATTTTTGCTTCAGGATGCGCGGCACCATACTTCATTGCTAGACCAACAGCATGATGGACTTGGGACCGAATTTTTAATTTTTTCGCTCTCCCGAGGGAAGGCTTTTGATTTACGATCAACTTTGTAACGATCATGCGCCTTTTGCTAGAAAAGCTCTCGTGCTTCTTTCTCGACGCTGAGAGACCATGAATTCTCAACATGGCATAAACCATTGCAATCGCTTTACTTTGCTCTTCCTTGGAAAGGAAATCAATGGAGGACATTGCCATATCGTCTACATAGCGAGAATAAACAATTCCCTTATCGGCTAGCTTAGCCTGCACCCCCGACTCATACCGCCATAAAGCTAAATTTGCAAGATAAGAGCTGGTGCTAGCTCCCTGAGGGAGCGCGCCATCTTTGGTGGTCAGTTGAGCCAACAGGAGCGCCACATCTTCAGAAAAATGAAAGAAATTCTTCCAAATGCCCACTATCAATTCAGTCCGGACTGAAGGAAAAAATTTCTCCACATCTTCGCAGGCGACAATTCTCTTTTTTGTATGTAGTGCAGCATTGGTGACATAATCCTTGCCCCTTAAACTACCATGCAGATAGTCGGGGAATTTAACCCTTACAAGAATTTTCTGCTGAATCCGCTTTTGAATTATTTTTAAGTTACCAAGCGCATCATATGTAAGCCTTGTTTTTTCGCCCTTAGTAATTAGTACCTCTCGATACATGCCGTTAGCGCGAGTGGCTATTTCTAATAAGGTTGGCCCACTGATACCCAAAGCCAATGCCAGCTTTGGAATAGACTTAATTGGCTCACAGGGATAAGTTGGACTGATGAGTTGAAGGCTCATTCAAAAACTCCAAAGCAGTATAGGCAAGCTGCCCCGCCAGTTCTTTATTCATTGCACCCAATTCACTACCTTCGGCACCAAGAAAAAACAATAGTTCGATGGGCATCTGAAGGGCTTTTGCAATAGCCTGTACCGTTGATAGCGCGGGATCTCTCTTGGATCTTTCCAAAAGAGAAAGGTAGGACACAGATATACCTGCGCGATTAGCAAGCTCGCCTTGTGAGAGCTTACGTTTAGCCCTAATCATCTGAATTGCGTTACCTATATTCATCATCCTCAATCAATAAAAAACAAAGAGTGGGCCTGGAGGACCCGACCTGCTCATTTCAGAAAATCGTGGATGTTGGTCGAAATACTAACCACTACCGCAATTACCTTCAATGCACGTAGAATTAATCTTGCGATCTCTTCTGCGCTGTAACGGTTTTCAACGAGTCCTTGAAAGCCCTCTATCACTCCGTCCAATTCAGTCAAAGTACCAATGTCGAGTTGGCTACTGCATGCATCACGAGTTCTTTTTAGAACAGCGATGTGATTTTTCAAAGATTGCTTATTCATTACTTCTCCTTATACACAGAGCACTATTACCCTGCTTCCCCTTTCAAGGTAGCGCCGTATAGGAGCCAACTCGACAACCAAGCCCATCACCGTTGCCGCATCATCTGACAGAAACTTCCCCAATAATTACTTAGTTGCCAAGGACAATAAGCGCTTACATGGAACCATCCTGCCAGCCAGAGTAGCTAAATGCTAGATCTGTCCGCGTTACAAGCCTTGTCACCAAAGTAACTTCGGCAACCCCACTAACTAACGTAAGGTCTGATTACTGAGCCTCCACCTTTATGGGTAAGGAATCACAATTGCTAAGAAAAATCGCGTCAGCAGAAACTGCTGCCGTGTCCTAATTTTAACCTAAATTAGGAATAAATGCATATTATTTTGACTGTTAGTCAAAATAATATGCATTTATTCTGGAAAAATGGAGGGCTCGATAAGAAAAGCCCCCCTAAATCGGGGTTAATGCAAACTTGTTATTCTCAAGAGTAATTTTTTAAATTACGATCAGGAATGGCTATCGAAGACTTGCTTAACTCAACTATGCCGCTTTTGTGCGAAACCGGCGATGAAGAATGGCCATATGCTTTTGCTGGAACATGCTTTCCAGTCAAGTGGAAGCGAAATACCTACATTATTTCTGCGGGGCACTGCTACAAAAATCATGAACTAAATCCAACACAAACCCTGTACCCCACCCCGGAAGACAAGCGCACTTACTTTGGGTTCTCCGATCTAATCCACGGAACCAACCAAAATACGAAATGTCTCGATCAAATTGCAATTCAAATATCCAACAAACTTCATCCAAGCTCGCAAACCAACCTTATTCATGCTCTTGATCTGAGCAACATTAACTGCATTGCAAACACCACAGATCCAGAAACTGTAGATGTTTTGATGCGGGGATACCCATTTGGGAATCCACTCCACAAGATTGATTATGAATTAAGCAATATTAAATCTCAGGCATACGTAACCGATAGCTACATATCAACTAGACCAAGCAATTTTAATGAATGTATTTACATTAAATTTGATAAACCAAAGCCAAATAATATTGATGCCAATGGAATGAGTGGGAGCCCAATTTATAGTTTAGATAAAATAGGAAATATAAAATATTCTGGCATGATTATTGAATTTAATACGCTTACTGGGGAATATTTGGCCATAGGTCCCAACATACTCTATGAACTATTAAGACAGGCAAATATATAAAACTGCTTTTACATAACCCCCAATTATGCGTACAAAGCCTTAGATGCTGCATCAAAAAGGAGGGGAACTATCTACCCCAATTGAAACGTCAACGAAGTAAATAATCTGAGATGCGCAGACAGCTAGAACATACTCCGCTACCTCGGCTGTTGCGATACCTCCGACTGAACCGCCATGGCCAACACCATCTCCACCACTCCTGTAAGCATAGATACCGGTAATAGTTTGTGCCAACGCCTTTGGCACTGATACATCCTTCGTATAAGTAAACCACTTTGCTAAATCTCCTAGTGTCGGAGCCTTTGCTCCAGGGAAAAGAACTTTTCCTGCAGCCTCAACAGCACATACAGCTTCTTTTACGGTATTTTCATAATCTGGCATTGAGGGGTTACGAAAAAACTTGAGCGCTTTATCGTAGTGCATTCTTGCGTTAGCCAATCCAGAGTCACCAAGAACAACTTGCGCCCTCGTGGTTAAATCTACGGTGTGTTTTCTTCCGCGCCGCCGAACAAAGCCGTCAGCAAACTCAAACGCAAGACCCTCCTCCTCAAAAAGACGTTGCAGCTCTTCTGCTATGAATTTCTGAACTTCTGACCTAGGTGTTGTTATTTGATAATCATCGTTCCAAGAATGGCCCACTTCTTGAGCGAGATGATTGTGCAATCGCTCACAAAAGTCATAGGCTTTTTCCCAGCTCAATTCACAAAGTATCTTTTCAGAATCTGTTTTAGCCTGGCTAATACTGCTTACTTTGGAGTCATCATATCCAACAGGCATGAGCCTAGCAATACGCTGCAATTCTCTGGCTACGGTGCACCAGCTTTTTACATAATCTTTATAAATTAAATCAAACAGAAGATGCAAAAGACCATTACAAGCGGTTTGGGGAAAGGCGTTATCAATCCGACGGTATGGGCCGCGATTACGAGCAGAGAAAGGAGCTGCTGCCATTATTAAATACCCCAATTAATATAAGATAAATCCACCAAGTGGCCTCATTAATGGATAGAAATATTTGGACCTAAATAAAGCCCGAACCATTTGCGAATCAAATCACACCCCCCACCCCTTTAAATTTCTCAACAAAAGCAGCAATTTTTTGGAAAGCGCTTTGTTTTTTAGTTAAGTATTCAGGATTCAGTGGACTCATTTTAGGAAGGATTGCATTTAATTCAGTGCCATTCTCACTGGCATATTCACGCTTTAAGGATGTGGTGATATATCGCTTAGCAGCCTCTTCATTGAGGTTTTCAGTCTTAATTAATTCCTCTGCCTCTCGTTTTTGCTCGGCTTGAGCAAAGGAAAAGAAAGTGTCAATAATGCTAGCCTTATCCAAAATATTGTCTAAATTGGTTTGGTTAATAAAATCAACAATCAGGGTTTCCTTGGCACGATTTCCAAGGCTAGCCCGAATTACTCGACGTACATCCTCTAACAACGAAGCTTTATCCTTAACTTTTTTATGACTCTCAAAGATCAACTCTAGAATGTAATCAAGATTAATTTCTTGCGACTTAAGAAGGTCTACCTCAAAGACTACGTCATCCCAATCAATATTAGATTTTTCAGCATCGGTAGTCGACTTTTCTCGACGCTGCCAATCACGTATGTCGTTATAGCTCGAGCGATAATCTTGAATTTTTCTATCAGAAGGAATGCGGATCTCTTGTAGAGCCTTTAAGGCTTCATCATCCAAAGAATGCTGTGTTTTAAATGCCTCCATTGCCTCTGGATCGCTTACGTTAACAATTTGCAATGCTTTCAGACTAGCAAACTCATCGTAGTTTTGCAGTACGTTCTCAATACGCAGATATTCACCAAATAGCTTCGCGAAAGCCTTTTTATCAGACTCTTTCTCAATCTGCGCAGGGTTCGGGAATCGTTGCTCCAATTCTGTAACCACCTCCATAAAGCCACGTCGAGCCTCACCAGTGAGGACATCGGTAAAGCCTTCCATGTACTCTTTGTAGCTCTTTTCCAAAACTACATTTTTGGTATTTTTATCACCAAATAAGGTAATGGCATCAATTGTGGCTTTTTCCAAGTCACGGAAGGTAATGATATTGCCAAAGGTTTTGGTGGCATCATAAATACGGTTGGTGCGGGAAAAGGCCTGCATTAAACCGTGGTAGCGCAAGTTTTTATCCACAAACAAGGTGTTCAGCGTCGGGGCATCAAAACCAGTTAAAAACATTCCTACAACAATAAGTAAGTCGACTTCTTGGTTTTTTACGCGCTTGGCAAGGTCGCGATAATAATTTTGAAAACCATTGCTATCCACGCTAAAGTTCGTTTTAAACAGAACGTTATAGTCAGCGATAGATGCACTTAAAAATTCTTTGGCGCTGCTATTCATAGCTGAAACATCAAAGCTTTCATCCAGAATATCCCCCACTGAATCCTGCTCCTCATTTGCTACATAGGAGAAGATTGTGACCACTTTCAATGGTTTGCTGCTGCCTTCTTGTAATTTTTTCAAGGCCTCGTAATACAGCTTGGCGGCATCTACGCTGCTCACAGCAAACATGGCGTTAAAGCCTTTTGCTCCCACCTGCAGGCGATGGGTTTTTTGCCGGAAGTTATTCAAGATGTATTGTGAAATTTCGCCAATGCGATCGGGGTGCAACAAAGCTTGTTTATTTTCTGCTGCGTTGAGTTTATTCTCGTCCCACTCAGTTTCAATCGCTTTGAAATGTGGGCGCACATCGTTGTAGTCCACCTTGAACTTGAGCACCTTTTCATCGCGAATGGCATCGGTAATCACATAGGAATGCAGCTCACGACCAAACACGCTTGCGGTAGTCTCAGCGCCAAGAGCGTTTTGAGGAAAGATTGGCGTTCCAGTAAATCCGAACTGATAAAAATTCTTAAACTTCTTCTTGAGGTTTTTCTGCGCCTCACCAAACTGGCTGCGATGGCACTCATCAAAAATAAATACAACTTGTTTTTTGAAGATCGGCAGGTCCGCCTCAGTCTTTATGAGGTTGTTAAGCTTCTGAATGGTAGTGACGATAATTTTGTTGTCATCTTTATCCAAGTTACGCTTGAGGCCAGCAGTACTATCAGAGCCATTGACGCTGTCGGGGGAAAAGCGCTGATACTCCTTCATGGTCTGGTAGTCCAGGTCCTTGCGGTCCACCACAAAAAAGACTTTATCGATAAACTCTAGCTCAGTCGCTAAACGCGCCGCTTTAAAACTGGTTAAGGTTTTTCCAGAACCAGTAGTGTGCCAGACAAACCCACCACTTTCGGAGTTACTCCAGCTTTTGGCTTGGTAGGTGCTTTTGATTTTCCACAAAATGCGCTCGGTGGCGGCAATCTGGTAGGGGCGCATTACCAGCAAGGTATCACTAACATCAAATACAGAATAATGCAGCAGCACATTAAGCAAAGTATTTTTCTGGAAAAACGTGGCGGCAAAGTCTTTTAAATCTTTGATTAGGCTGTTATCAGCTTTAGCCCAGTTCATTGTGAAATCGTAGCTATTTTTGTTACGGGTGGTGGTATTTGCAAAATAACGACTGTCGGTGCCGTTCGAGATGACAAACAACTGCAAATACTTAAACAAAGAGTTCTCGCTATTAAAGCTCTCTTTGCTGTAACGATGCACCTGATTAAAGGCCTCACGAATCGCCACGCCACGCTTCTTTAATTCTACCTGCACCAGTGGCAGGCCATTTACCAAGATTGTCACATCGTAGCGGTTGGCATGCGTACCCGCTTGCTCAAACTGCTTGATCACCTGCACCTTATTGCGGGCAATATTCTTTTTGTCTAACAGGTAGATATTCTGAATGCGGCCATCATCAAACACAAAATCATGGATATAGTCATCATGAATTTTTCGGGTTTTGTCGACGATGCTGTCACTAGGCTTATCCAGATAGGTTTCTATAAATCGCAGCCACTCGCCGTCAGCAAAGTGTATGTTGTTCAATGCCTGCAACTGCTCGCGCACGTTGGACAGTAGCTTCTCGGGCGTGTTTAAATCGGGGGCATATTCGTAGCCCTGATTCTGCAAGTCTTGAATGAACTCCCGCTCTAGGTCGCCTTCGCTCTGGTAGCTTTCATTGCCCTGCCATTCCTTTGCGTATTTATCCAGAACGATAAAGCTATTGGATTCAGCGATAGGTTTTATGTAATCAACCATTTTGCTCTTCCTGCTTCCAATAGCCATAGTTATTAATTAGGTTATCCAGCAAAAATTTAACCGTTTGCTTCTCTTGCGCCGTTGGTTCGGCGACGGCTTCATTAGATAAGGTGCTATGGCTGGTAAATTGAATAATACGATTTAGATATGCCTGTTTATTGTCAGGCAAGAGCTCAGACCATTTTTGGTAACCCAGAAAATTGGCTGTTTTCTCGTAGAGATTCCGCAGCAGCGTGAAGTGATACCTTTCAACCCTGTTTTCAGCAATCGCCTGGTCGATGGTTTGCTTTAAATGCAAGTGATAGGAAAAGCTCTTGTTGGAATCACCAGGCTTTTCGGTGAGGGCAAAGCTACCATCTTCAAATCTCTCCAGCATGTAGCAGGTTTTGCCGTTCAGCTCATTGAAGAGCACGTTATAAAACAGGGTGCTGTGCGTCGTAACGATAAATTTCAGAGAAGATTGACTGAGTTTGATCAAGCTCGCCAAATTGACCGCTAGCTCAATCAAATGGGTTTCATCCAGCGAACTGACTGGATCGTCGATAAAAACATATTCAAGCTGATCAAACTGGTTTGTTTCTCGCTCGCCTGGGTCGGCAACATTGAGGATTGTTACCACCTGATCCAGTAGCGCGTAAAAAATACTCCATATGAAATTGTTTTCTTCCGCCTTGGAGATTTTAATATTTCCGGAGTGCACATTGTCGCCACGCTCCAGCGAAAAAGTTACCTCCGAAAACGCTTTGACAGTGATCTCTTTGTCGTCCTCGCCTTTAACTTTATATTCTTCGTTGAATCGCGGTGTAAGTTTGTCGCTGGCGTAGCGTTGGAAGCTAGTAATGATGTTTCGATCCTGCCCCTGATCTTTCAGCACCCAGTCGGTAAAAGAATTGGGTTGGATTTTCAGCTTATGTTCGGCGTCCAGTTCCAGGTCGTTATCCCAGTAAAATAGATCTTCCGTGAGAGCGTTGTAATAGAGGATTTTATTACGCGACAGCTCAGACTGATCGCCTTCATTGTCATGGGCTTTCGGCGCGATCAGTTTTTTGAATTCCCTTGAAAGACGTGTTTTGCCCGTGCCATTGAAGGCATAGATCAGCTGCACTTTAGGAACCTGCGTTACCACCTCGACTTCAGTCGTTTTCTTATTCTTAACTGTTCTTGGTGCACTCAATTGCTGTGCAATTTCAGTTAGTTTCTTTCCCATATTATGACTCCACCTTTTCCTGCTTGGGAAACCTCAACATCAAATCGCGGTAATATTCATATTGCTTTTTACGCAATGTAATTTCATGCGGCAAGCCCTCACTGATCGAGTTCGTGATGGCGTCGAATTTATCAAGGATATCGACGATACGTTCTTGTTCAGCGGGGGAAGGGATAGGCACTAGAAATCCAATCAATTCCTTTTTGTTTAATGCTGGTACTCCGGTCATATTCGCAAGCGCTACTATGTCCTTCATAGCATTAGCCATGATGTGATATAGAAAACGAGTTGAAAGCACTTCACTCGTGCTGCGGATTCTGTAGCAAAGAGGGCCGCACCAAAAACGAGTAGTTTGATAGCCCACATATCCAATACCGCCTTGCCCACGCGAAGGCGTCGTAATCGTATTCGGCTCGGTGTTATAGGTTGTGAGATAACCTGATGGCGTTGTTCCTGCATTAACAAATGCGTATTCGCCTATCTCATTTCCAACCGGGGCCTGCCCTACGCCAATACTGCACAGCTCCCCCAACATCTTCCACTCCACTTCACCCTCATCAAAACTCAACAACTGATCCCGATAGTAGTTGTATTGTTTTTTTCTGGCTAAAAGCTCCGCTGTAAGCTCCGCTGTAAGCTCCGTGAAATTGTCCAAAATACGGACAATTTCAGTTTGAATTTCAAGCGATTTTTCTGGGTTTTCTGGGCAGGGGATTGGGATTAAGAATTTATCAGTATCAGGAGTTGCAATTTGCGGCATTTGCATCTTGCTTCCAACACCCTGAAAGTAGCGCTCATTCAACTTCAAAAAATAGTAAATAAACTTGATATTGATTTTTTCTTTATTTGAGTAGTAAGACCACATTTCATTCTTATGAGAAAACGGTTTGGCGTAATACTCGAACTCAATAAAGCCTCGGGATTTAACAATAATTGAAGGGTTCTTGTTTAAATCCCTTGCAGGTATATCGTCAAAATCAACAAACGCAACAGTTTTACCGCCAGCGAAAATTTTCACCGGCGCACCGTCTTTATGAAGCTCTTTCATCCGGCCGGCAGTAATATTCGTACCCTTAGTTCGAACAAGCACTTCCCCAAGTGGTTTCCAATCCATCTCAACCCCATTAAGAAGCTTCTCCATAAAGCTCGCATTGCTCATGCCTCAGACACCCCGCCTTCAATCTCGGCCACAATGGCATCAATATCCCTTCGAAGTCGATCAATCTTGGCAACGGTAATCTTTAATTCGGCATTGAGCTCAGAAATGTCTACTACTTCGCGATTGTCTTTGGCTTCAACGTAGCTACTGACCGACAGGTTGTAGTCGTTCGCAACGATGTCTTCAAAAAGCGCCGATTTAGCAAAGTGCTCAACATCCGCTTTGCTATCGAATACCTGCATGATGTATTCGATGTGGGCATTGGTAAGAGTGTTGTTATTGGTTTCCTTTTTAAACAGGCCGCTAGCATCAATGAATTGGGTTTTGGTATCTGCTTTGTGTTTAGATAGCACCAAAATAGTCACAGCGATAGTTGTGCCAAAAAACAAGTTTGGCGCTAACGAGATTACCGTTTCAACATAGTTGTTATCTATTAGATATTGACGAATTTTCTGCTCAGCGCCCCCGCGGTAAAAAATTCCGGGGAAGCAGACAATGGCTGCGCGGCCTTTACTGGAAAGATAACTCAAGGCATGGAGAACAAAAGCAAAGTCGGCCTTAGACTTCGGCGCTAGCACACCGGCCGGGGCAAAGCGGTCATCGTTGATTATGGTGGGGTCGTCTGAGCCTATCCATTTCACAGAATATGGTGGATTGGAAACAATGGCATCAAAGGGTTTGTCGTCACCAAAATGTGGGCTTCGCAGCGTATCACCAAGTTGAATGTTGAACTTGTCGTAGTTGATGTTGTGCAGGAACATGTTCATGCGCGCTAAGTTGTAGGTAGTGTGATTCAGCTCCTGACCAAAAAAACCATCCTCAATCACATGGGCATCAAAGTGTTTTTTGGCTTGCAGCAGCAAAGAGCCAGAGCCGCACGCTGGGTCATAGATTTTATTGACCTTGCTTTGCTTGTGCATAGCCAGTTGCGCAATTAGCTTTGATACGTGTTGCGGGGTGAAAAACTCACCACCAGATTTGCCAGCATTGGCAGCATAGTTTGAGATGAGAAACTCGTAGGCATCACCAAATAGGTCAATATGGCTACCATCGAAATCCCCAAAATCAAGGCCGGCCACGCCCTTGAGTACAGCTGCCAAGCGAATGTTTTTGTCGCCCACCGTATTCCCAAGGCGGTTACTAGTGGTGTCGAAATCAGCAAATAGGCCTTTAATATCACGCTCGGAGGGGTAGCCGTTAGCGGAGCTTTCAATGGCGGAAAATATGGCGGCCAGATCTGTATTTAGGTTTTCGTTAGTGTTGGCGCCGGCGGCGATGTTGGAAAACAATTGGCTGGGGTAGATGAAATAACCCTTGGTTTTAATAGCATCATCTTTGATTTCTGAGGTAATAACCCCATCCGAAAGCTCTGAGTAGTTGATTCCTCCATCACCACCTTCGATGTAACTAGCAAAATTTTCGCTAATAAAGCGGTAAAACAGGGTGCCCAAGACATACTGCTTGAAATCCCAGCCATCAACAGCGCCTCGCACATCGTTGGCAATTTGCCAGATTTGGCGTTGCAGTGCGGCGCGTTGTTCAGTGCTTGTCATTGAAAATCCTATTTAGATAAGCCGTAAATGGGTGCTAATTATTAGCAGTTACCTATTATAAGGAGCGTAAATTTTCTAACTTACCCACATAATTCAACTGAAAGGGGGGTTTAGATATTGAGTGTCAAATGAATAAACAATAAACAATACACAATCTCTAAATAACGCCACATTAATAGCATTTAAGAGTCCGATTTAACTCCTTAGTCACCCGGTTACGTAAGTTGGCAGGCGCCAGCACTTCCACTGCCGAGCCATATTTGAGAATATCCATCACCAACTCAGGATCTTGGTTGTAATCAAATTCCAGAATGTAATGCCCTTCCTCATCAAAATACCCCACTTGATCTTGATGCCAAACCTCCGTTGATATCCATCTAGCCTGCTCGGGAGAAAAGCGTAACTTAGCTCGTTTATCTGCCTTACCCGAAAAGAGCCCATAACTTTGTCCAAAATAGGCTTTAAGCTCTTTTTCGGGCACTTCTTTTGCCTTGTGATCCAAAATCACCGCACTATGAATCCCATCTACTGCAAAGCTACGCAATTCTTCGCGCAAATGACAGTAAGCATCTAAATACCAGTTATCTCGGTAATGGATCAGTTGCTGTGGCGAGATCTCGCGCTGCGTAGTTTCATTTTTCACTTTAGCGTAATAGGTAATGAGTAAGCGCTGGCGATTAAGCAATGCGCTACCTAACTCACCAAAACTTTGAACCGTGGTTTTACGCTGAGCCATCGGTAATACCTTAATTCGTTTACGCAACTCTTTGGCAGATGCTTGATGCTGCCCTAGGATGCTATCGATGATGGCTGACAGCGGTTCAATATGAGGACCAATCAGCCCGCCCTTATCCAAAGAGGAGAGTAATTGATGCATAAGGGCTAATGCAGTCGCCTCTTTTTCCGTAAACCAAAGGCCCGGTAACTCTACTTTCCGAGCATCTTGGGGACTCTCAAAACGATAACCGCCTTGGAAGCGATCAAAAACGATAGAGGCATTTAAGCGACTGCGCAGATACTCCAAATCTCGTTTAAAGGTAGCTTTGGAGATTTCCAATTCATCCAAAAAAGTCTTGATAGGCACACACCCTCTTGCCTGAATAAGATAGGTAATGCGATGCAGCCGCTGCATATCACCCATCAAGATTCCTTTAATTTATTCATTATTGATAAGTCTACCTGACAAGCTCACCATGTGAGCCTTGCATTAACCAAGCACCTCAGCCAAGCAAATCAATCAAAGTGAGGCAACACACATCTTAGGAATCCCTACGATAGACACCACTGCATCCTGGCGTACCTTTGGGATTAGAGCCACAGAGACTAGATTTACTTAAGCAGCTATGACAAAGAATCTTTCCGCATTTACTGCACTTAGATAGCGAAAAAATGGACGGTAGAATTCCGCCACAACCATGACATCTCAAGATAGCCATTTAATGCCCCTTATCAGTAGCTATATTAAAAAGATTTTTGATAATGCAGATTCACCCAAACTGGAATTGTGCGGCCCTATTTAATCCCAAACTGCACCTCTATTATTTGGTCTGTGATTAATTTAACACCCTCCCTATTTAGCAACTCACCTGCCAAATGGAAAATATGTCCATTAACACCATCCTTCTTTTTGCCTGGCATGGCGTGCAAGGCCTGAATGGGTATCTGAGCCGCCTCTTTAATACTCCAATCTTCATTAAAAACAATTGCAATTAAATATTGAAATTCGTTTTCAAAGAGGTTTCTGACAACCCCAAGTTGTTTGGAGGGATTCGAAATCGTGATCCGTCGCCCCTTCACTTGGTAAGTAACTCCCCCGTCATCAACGATGTCGAAACCCTTATGTGAATTCTTTAATAGAGCCTCTTGCGCATCTTTAACCAGCCCTTGTTTTTCTAACCACTTAGCCGCTAGTAATTCCGCATAATCCCCAGTTGGATTATTAGTAGTACGCAAAATCCTCTTATCTTTGAGCGTATCCAGAATGCCCCCATACATTCTTAATAACTCGATTGATCCCAGGCTGTCGAGATTTACACCTTGATAAACATGTTTAGAAGATTCTTCCTGCATATACCCTCCTTATATTCAATTAAATAAACTTAATACTAAGGAAGTCTTAGTGTAATAGCGAGTAAAAACCAAGATTATCTTAGGCATGGTTAGCCCAGCTAAAGACAACTCCCTTCTCGCCAAGCGGCTTAAAAGCGCCCGTGAACGCCTGAATATCTCCCAAATGGAGTTAGGGGTACGCGCTGGGATAGATGAATTCTCGGCCTCAGCCAGAATCAACCAATACGAAAGAGGCAAACATGCTCCGGGTTTTGATACCGCCAAAACCTTGGCTAAAGTGCTGGGCATACCCACCGCCTATCTCTATTGCGAAGATGAATCCCTCGCTGAGTTAATTGCCACCTACGGTCAATTAACTGCTTCCCAGAAAAAATCAGTCTTGCAGTTTGCCAAGTCGCTTTAACTATCGCCATCGTTAGCATCCAAAGCGTCCGTATTTCAGATTAGTAGTGAGGTAAACCGTACCGGTTACATCAAAGGAATTACTGGCCATGATTAATTCAGCTCGGTTTCTATTTTCCCCTTCTGGGTTATAGACCTCATCGCGATATAAAAATAGCAAAGCATCTGACTGGCGAGCCAAAGCGATGCTAGGCAGATCTGTAACCATTGGGCGCTTATTGTCACGCTCATCAGCGCTAGGATCTAGAGGCGATAACAGTAATACAGCAATACCTAGACCTAACGCTAAATCTTTGAGCAGATATAGGGCATTTTCATATGACGCATTGCGCTCACCATCTTCCATCCGTAAATCAGCGAACCCTAAATCGTCAATAACCAAAAGAGATAGAAGGGATATAGTGTTTTGGCCATAATCGCTCTGTTGATCCTGCTGGTGTTGTGCAAATCCACGTACCTGCTTGCAAAGAGAGTCGACATCAATATAGGGGTGGTGCATGAGATGCAATGGAGCGTTGTATGCTTTGCCTATTGCTGCGCCAAACTTGCTTTCTTGCTCTACAGTCAATTTTCCCTTCTGCAAAGCGCTCACCTCGATATTCCCCAGCAAAGCAGCGATTCGCATGGACAATTGCCAGATAGGCATATCCAAGCTGACATACAGCGTGGGTATCTTTTGGCGGATACCGATATTGGTAGCGATATTTAAAGCCAAAGCCGAGCGCCCCATTGAGGGTCTACCAGCCAATACGGTGACAGCGCCTCGGCGCAAACCTTTAAAGGCCCCATCAAAATCAACTAAACTCGTTTTGAGCCACCAACGCTCATCTCGATCTTTGTCCGCATTTTGAATCCCCACCCACAGATTAGCTAACGCTTCACTAATGGAGCGGACAGCTTCATGAACTGGGAGATTCTTATTTACCGCAGTAGATAGCATCACTTGCCTCTTAATAGAATATGCACCTACTGTGACATACATGAGGCTCATAAAGTGAGCTAGCTGACACTATTTAGGCAAGTTAGCTTCTTTGTCGCTACTAGCCGACATCTTTGGGGTAATTTGCACATATAGAGTGGCATCACCAGACAAAGTCGGCGGTTTAGGTTTTGACCAAATCAAATGAATCACTAATCCAATCAGTCTGACGAGTGCTAGCAGCGTAAAACCAATAGCTACTAATAACAAAATCATTGCCATGATTTATCCCTATAAAAATCAGCAGCACTACTATGGCATAGTATGAGCTCATATAGTGATCCATTGAGATTGAATGCAAGGATGAAGCATGAAATTTACACCACCAGAGATTGAAAACTTTTTACCAACCCTGGAAATATCCAAAAACCTCACTCCATCTAAATTTATTGAACAGCATGAACTAACGCTATTCCTAAAAAAATCTGGCGTATCTGATGAACAGCTTCAGAATGTGCGCTTTAAGAAAAATGCAGGCGATTCATTTTCTTTATGGCGGACCCAGGCAACGCATGATTGGCCATCGAGTATGGCAGACCATTTGCAAGCATGGTGCACGTTTCGCTGGCTCATACTGGAAAATCCACCCCACACTAGAGATAAAGATGATGCCCATCGTTATCTGGCAATCTATTTTGCCAGCCCCCAATTAAAGGTTGGACTAGGCTTACTTGAAAACGCACAAAAGAGTGCCGACAAATCAAAAGAAAAGAAGCTAGAGAATGCGAAGAAATTTTATGCGCAATTTCAAGAAAAAGAAAAGCAATACCCCAATAAAAATAAAACCTGGCTGCTAAATAAAACTGCGGAAGAAATGGGGATTTCTATACCAACGGCTTGGCGCTATCTCGGAGTATTTGAACCAAAAAAATAAATTACTATCAATAGCAGTGACTGATAGTGGAGGTGTCCTGGACAATTTTTATGCCCGTAACTTACTTATGGAGGTGTAAAAATGAAACAGGCAAACATTAGCAATACAAACCGCATTATTGAGCAGCGCATTGATCAATCTAATAGCAAACCCGATCAATTTGATTTACAAAAACCAAGCCTAGATCCAGAGGGTCATAGTCATCTGAGCAGCACCTTATGCATTGAGTATTTACCGCCCGAACTGGTAATTACCAATCCCCGCAATCCGCGAAATCACAAACATTTTCATATACAAGAGGTGGTAGGCAGTATTAAGGCCTACGGGTTTAACGTCCCGATTCTGATTGATGAAAATAATCAAATCATATGCGGGCATGCGCGCGTGCTTGCGGCAAAAAAACTGGGTCTTAAAAAAATACCAGCCATTCGCATTAAGAATTTAACTAAGCATCAAATTAAAGCATTTGCTATTGCCGAAAATCGTTTAGTAGAAAACGGGGATTGGGATAAAAAAATGCTTGGCGAAATTTACCTAGAGCTATCACTGGCGCAAATTGACTTGAGCGTAAACGTTACTGGCTTTAGTACCTCGGAAATCGATTTGATGATTGAGGGGGTTTCTGACACTAAATCTAGCGATGACGATCCTGCTGATCAAGCCATTGAGCAAAGAGGCCCGATCATTAGCAAACTTGGTGATATTTGGCTGCTTGGCAAGCATCGGGTAATTTGTGGGAATAGCCTGGAAGAGTCCACCTTCACGCTACTGATGAATGGTCTCAAAGCCCATATGGTCATAAGTGACAGCCCTTTTAACGTTCGGATTAAAGGTCATGTTGGCGGCAATGGCGCGATCAAACACAAGGAGTTTGCTTTTGCTAGCGGTGAGATGAGTCCATCTGAATTTATCCAATTTCTCACTCAAGCGTTTGGACTGCAATCTAAATATAGCGTAGATAACTCTGTTCATTACCAATTTTTAGATTGGCGCCATCTCGAAGAATTTATGACTGCCGGGAACGCTGCCTACCATCAGCTCATCAACCTCATCGTGTGGGTCAAAAATGTCGGTGCTATGGGCAGTTTTTACCGCTCGAGACACGAACTCATTTTGGTCTATGTCAACGGCAAGGGTCCACGCAGGAATAACGTGCAACTAGGTAAATACGGCCGTAATCGCACGAACGTTTGGGAATACCCGGGCATCCTCACCATGTCTAAGCAAAGTGAAGAAGGTAATTTACTCGCTATGCATCCGACGGTAAAGGGGGTGGCAATGATTGCTGATGCCATTTTAGATTGCACCTCCCGGGGGGAAATTGTGCTCGATGCGTTTTTAGGTAGCGGCACCACCGTATTGGCTGCAGAACGCGTAGGACGTGTGTGTCATGGCATTGAGATTGAACCTCAATATGTGGATGTCGCCATTATGCGTTGGCAACGCCTGACTGGAGAATCTGCCATCCATGCACAGTCTGGAAAGTCCTTTGATCAGTTAACCAAAGAGATGGGAGCTCATCATGACCAATGAGAAAAAAGACTATTTGGTGGGATTTAAAAAACCACCTGCTTCTGGAAAATTTAAAAAAGGGAGTTCAGGCAATCCTAAAGGTCGCCCCAAAGGTGCTAATAATTTTCGCACCTACCTTGATCTTGAACTCAAAGAGTCTATCAATATCACTGAAAATGGAGAGCATAAACGGGTACCTAAATCACAGGCTGCTGCAAAGAAGTACGCCAATATGGCAGTAATGGGTGATCCCAAGATGATTCCCATTTTGCTCAAATTAGATGATCTTGCTCAAAGTCAAAACGCGCAAGTGAATGAGGCTGCCCCACCCTCGTACAAAGACAAATTAGTGATGAGCAGCATCGTTGAGCGAATGCAACAAATGCAAGCACCAGTGCAAGTGGCAACCCCGCCACTGATCGATAACCACAACCCAAGCGACATCCCAAATGATGCCGTTGATCTAAAGCCACAAGACACTTTACCCAAGGAGTAAATCATGAGCGAACTCACACCTCAAGAATACGATTTTATTTTACGCAATGACCTAATGAGCTTTGTTACGCGGGTCTTTTATGAGCTCAATCCCCAGGCCCAGCTTGTCATGGCCTCTTACCTTGAACTGATTGCCAGCAAATTAGAAGCATGTGATCGTGGTGAAATTAAGCGCCTGATTATCTGCATGCCACCCCGGCAACTCAAATCAATTTGCGTGACAGTAGCATTTTCAGCCTGGTACCTAGGTAGGCATCCAGAAAAAAATATCATTTGCGCCAGTTATGGGCAAGAGTTATCAGAAAAGTTTGGGCGAGATTGTCGCTCGATTATGCAGCAGCCCTGGTATCAAAGGGCTTTTCCAGAAGCCAGATTATCCGATCGCCAGGCCTTACATGACTTTGTCACCACTAAAAATGGAGGCAGATTCTCCACTTCAGTCGGTGGTGTCTTAACAGGCCGGGGCGCTGACATGATTATTCTTGATGACCCTCTCAAGCCTCAAGATGCCCTATCAGAGTCACAGCGCACCAAACCGAATCATTGGTATGACAACACCTTACTCAGCCGCCTTAACAATAAAGATGAAGGTGTCATCATTTTGGTCATGCAACGCTTACATCAGGATGATTTGGTAGGTCACGTTTTAGCCCAAGGAGACTGGGATATGCTTTCGCTTCCAGCCATTGCGATAGAGGATGAGCAATTTACCATTGAAAATTGCTTTGGCACCAAGCAATATATTCGCAAAGCGGGTGACTTACTTAATCCCGCCAGAGAATCCCTATCTTCTCTAAACACCATGCGGGCAGCGATTGGGGAATACGACTTTTTAAGCCAATATCAGCAAACCCCCATTCCACAGGGTGGTTCCATCATCAAAACCGAGTGGCTCCAATACTACGAGCCTCCCCCAACTCGAATGGAAGTTAGTCAAATCATTCAAAGCTGGGATACAGCGTTTAAAGATACCGAGCAAAGCAATTACAGCGTATGCACGACTTGGGCCGCTTTTAAAGGCAATTACTACCTACTTGATGTTCTGAGAAAAAGACTTCAATATCCAGACCTGAAAAATGCCGTGAAAGAGCAATATGGCAAACATCGGCCTCATAAGCTCATCATTGAAGATAAAGCCTCTGGCAGCTCACTCATCGATGATCTTAAACGAGATGGGATATTAGGCATCATTGCCCACACACCACCCCATGGAATGGATAAGCGTATGCGCCTTGAAATGCAATCGGACTTATTTTCTGATCAAAAGATATACCTGCCAAAAAATGCTTCTTGGCTAGATGAGTATCGAACTGAGTTAATTGGGTTCCCTGGGACAAAATATAACGATCAGGTGGACTCTACCTCGCAGGCACTGGAGTACTTTAAGAACAAGTACAGCTCTACCTTGGCGATATGGGAGAAGTTAGGGAGATAAATACGGTTTATGCACGAATAGTATTCCCGGCTTCTTAGAGATTGAAAGAAGCCGCGAATGCTAGGAAAGATATGGGGCTCGCCACTTGCATTAGTTAACGTAAGTGAGGATCTAATCTTTATTGCTCCCATATTTTCATCTTTGAAATTAACATTACACTAGCACCCACTCCAACTTTGATACCAGTCCCTTCGAGAAGTATGCCTTCCCCACCGATCATACGAATGCCAGTCAATATCGGTGATATGCCCGAACTAGAATCTACCGATATTCCAACTTCACCGCCCTTGCAAACAAAATTGCTTAGACCAATGTATGTCATTCCAGATTGATGAGTCTGCCCAATAAGGGTCTGAGTTTCATCGCAGATGATATGGCAGTTATCCCTATACATATCCAACTGTATTACACGCACGGTGTTAGGGGGATCAATTTCCAATACGAGCGCAGACCTCTGCCCGTCTATCTTAATCGTTAGACGTTTACCTGAAATCTTTATATCCCAAGCCTCAATAGGTCCTTCCCAGCGATTTTCAACGATTCGAAAAATTTCTTGACCTGCGCGATTGCAAAAAATGCCACTCAGAGTTGGAAAGCCAGCGCCGTTTAAAGGAGGATTAATGGTTAAGATATCTTCACCATTTATTCTCAAAATACATTGTGCGTATTCAAACGTGGCAGCTCCGAGTACAACTGAGATTTGATTCGTTGCTAGATCAAGATCCTCGAATGGTCGAGCTACATTGTTTGATTCCTGAATCTCAATATATTTTGCCCTTACTGTCTCCTTAGCCAGTCGCCCACGGGTAACTTGGTCGTGGCAGCTTCCGCATAACAAACAGATTGCCTTGGGATCGTGCTCTTTTGCATCAACAAATTCGGGAATGATGTGCTCATACTGACAAATAGCGAATCGACACATAATGCAGCCAAATTTTGACTGTCTTCGTATTTCACGCGCAACATCCACAGGAATATTGCGGGAAAGTCCATAGCGATTAATTTTCATGGGGAAGAAAAATTCGGTGTGATGCTAATTATAAGAACATGGTCAAATTACCTAATTAAAATCAAATGACTTTGAGACTATCGGTAATCATAATTATTCACCCACAATAATTTTCATCTTACCAGGCTGAATATCCACAGTCATTACTTTTCATTGAACTACATGATAAGTTAGAACCTTAGCTAACTCAGCCTTATCATTCAATGGGGGGTCTAACTTTGTCTTAGGTATCTTTGGTTCATTCACACAGATACCCTTTTGGGCATACCTGCAATCACTCAAACAAATAAGTCGCCACCACAACTCGACGAATTTGAGATGACCATCAACTCCTATCCCTCTTCCACCTCTCGGCCAAAGCTGACGTTAAGTTTTTTTCACCTGGAAAAAAGTAGCTTTTGAAAGCTCATCGGACGCTCAGCTTTGAGAGTCATTGGCCGACGACTTTCATATGAGCCGAGTGAGTTCTATCGATCACGGTGCGCCCTTGTGAACCATAGATAAAGCGCGATCCACATAGGTCCTCAACTCCGATACCGTAACAGCGATCGAGTCCGCTCCATCTGGGTTGGTTTCGTGATGAAATTGCCCGGCATAGTCGTTTATCTCGTTCAACTCGTCTACCAAATTTTTTGCATGGCTTAGCGGACTGCCCTCAACAGAGTCACGAATAAGCACCACAACCCAACCGAACAAGTGATCTTTGGGAAGGAGTCCTGGAAATCGTCGGTGCAAATAGCCTTCAAGCAATGGACGGATAGCTTTAGCAATTGATCTTGGGTCACCATCGTTACCTCCCAAGAACTCATTGAGCAATCTGTGATGCCGCGAGTACCCAGACTCACACTCCCTATCAATATCAAGAGATGCGAAATCGGTGTAGTTTCCATGAGCAACCGTTAGTTGGAATATAGAAACTATCGCAGACTTGTCTTCCTTCCGAAATGCATCGCGGAGGTCGCGGAGGAAATAGGGATCATGTGCAAGCACGATAAGCTGGGCGGACCTTGAGTGAAGCTTCTTAAGGGCTGCGCGGGTGTGGTGTCTACGATTCAAGTCCAGACTGCACATCGGATCATCAATAACCACGGTTCGACTCGAAAGTTTTGGATCTACAAGCGTGCTGGCTATAAAAAACGCGAACGCTAATGTCCGCTTATCACCCTCACTGAGAGCCGTGGAAAACGACGGTGGTCCACCTTCGAGGACAACGTACTTTCCACGCAACAGCAAGCCGTATTCAGTGCGCGGGGCACTCCCTCTGAAGTTTGCGCTCATGCCGTTGATGCTAAATGAGGCGCCGAAATTCTTCAGGAGTGCGTTGATCGATGTTTGGTATTTTTCCAACGTGGCCGTCATTAAAGTATCAAGGTTTTCACGCGCCAACTTCTTCGTCTTTTCAGCGAGTTCAGCGCTTGCTCGTGCTGTCCTGATATGTGTAAGAAGCGCTACGACTGTAGGGTCATGACGGCGCTTAGTGGCCTGAAGCCGCTGTATCTGCTGTTGTAACTGCACGACGTTGTCGCTGCTGAGCTGAGCCTTATATCTACTAGTTAACTCCTCAGCTATCTTGATTTCGGCGTTCGCGGTGCGAACCGGTGACAGAACCTGTTCCCATAGACTAGTGGCTTTAGCCTTGTCCTCAGCACTTCCTACTGATTCTCCGGGTGCGGATTGCTTACGGCGGGTCAAATCGGCTACGAAATCTCGAAATACCCCTAGATTCGTTTTCGCAACAGACGCGTCAAAAGATATCGCTAGCGTCGGCACATGCTCTGCCCAAGCAGATGCTTGAGCGACAGCGACTCCCACTTCGCTCGAAAACCTATCGATGATGCTGTCGGTAGTGCCAGTCACAACTGTGTTTTGTAGTGCGGCAATCTTGTTCTTTAGGTCCTCATATGCGACGTTGAAGTGGGTCTGGTAGGCACGGACAAGATCGTTCATGGATATGTCTTGATCGCAAAAAGGGCATGAAGAACCGCTTACAAACTGCTGCCCCTGACTTAACCAACTCTCTGCTCCTTTGCCTCCTAACTTGGCAATATGCTGCTTGACAGTCTTCTCGGCATTTGCGTGAACATCCTTCAAAGAGAGTTCGAGTCCGTCGAACAGGTCATCAATATCAAACGAGGGCTCTGCGAGCACCTTTGGAACCGCTTTCGCCTGGATCGCAGCAACATTGTTGGCGGCTATGATCCGCTTATTTAGTTCGGCAATCTCGGTGTCAATTTCTGGGACTTGAGGAAGTTGCTCAAATTCCGCGAGGGTTAAGCCTTGGTGGTGTCCGGAAAGCTGAACCACGATTTTCTGAGCTTTTTCCGCAGCAGTCTTCGAATCATCTGTCGCTCTGTCTACTGCCACACGGGCTGCGACTGCCATTTCCCCAAGCGCAAACTCAAGCAAATTTTTGCGATGATCAGTACTTACTGACCCGCCTGAATGTACGTTGCGCTCAATGAAATCAGCGTCGAAGACCAGAATTTCTGGCCTCTGCTCAGACCAAAAGCCATTCTCGAATGAAACCTTGTGACCGCTACCAAACTGGAGTACTACCTTCGGAGGCAAGGTGCCATCGACCGTCTTGTATGCATTGATCAATGAACCATTGCCGGTAGAAACGGATCGAAAGATCGTCGCCAACGTAGACTTGCCTCGACCATTCTCCGCGTAGATAAGCGTAGCCTTCTTGCATGCATATGGCTTGCACTTTGCCTCATGCAACAATCCTATTCCCTGAATATCCTCAATACGCTCTAGCATCCGCTGCTCCCCCTCATTTTCACCATGCACCCTTGTAATTAGAACAGACGATAGTGGGTTCAGGTCATGACTTGTCTTCCATTATTCGCCGCCGCTGAGATGACTACGACATGAATTTTATGACTATCCCGCGTCGGCTTTGGCCGAATTGCAGTCCCACGCACCCACAATTAACTTGAAACATTTCCATTTCAGAGCGTTACTGGTGCTGTTATCCCAATGGTGGGGCAACAACACTAGGAGTAAACATGCGTACCGCAACAACAAAAAAAGATATCATTAAATCCACCCCTAAAAAAACAGTCTCAAAGAAAGCAATCGCAAAAAAATCAAAACCAAAACCAACAGAGATTAAGCTAACTGCCCCGTTGACTAGCCCGGCTCCAGCATTCCCAGAATCATCCAAGACCAAACAATCCCAACTGATTGCCTTGCTTAAAGATCCTAGAGGCGCAACCATTCAGGATTTAATGCAAATCACTGGCTGGCAAGCGCATTCAGTAAGGGGTGTTATTAGCGGAATAGTTCGTAAACGTCTAGGCCTTAATGTGATTGGTCGAAAGATAGATGGGGTCCATCACTATCGAATTGATCCAGCTTAATATGGTTCAATCCCAACTTGAAGAGCTCAAGACACTTAATCGAGAGCAATTAGCAAGCCGATGGCTAATCTGCTTTGGGGTGCCAGCACCCCATCTTTGTCGCACGCCACTGATGCGACAAGCCATTGCCTGGCATCTGCAAACCCAAGCACTCGGTGGCCTGAGCTTGCTTGAAAAGCGTCAAATTAAATCAGATGCAATCAACCTAAGCAACAAACCCAGTATTGGCTCACGTCTGGTTCGAGTCTGGCAAGGTAAGACGCACCAGGTGACTGTTTCAGAGTATGGCTACCTTTATGAAAACCAAACTTGGAAGAGTTTGTCAGCGATTGCCAAACACATCACGGGAACGCCATGGTCGGGCCCAGTGTTCTTTGGTTTAAAGAAGACTGGCAAATGAGTAAAGCCCATGACTAAACTGACTCTACGCTGCGCCATCTACACCCGCAAATCATCCGAGGAAGGTTTGGAGCAAGGCTTTAACTCACTTGATGCTCAAAGGGAAGCCTGCGAAGCCTTTGTACTATCCCAACAACATGAAGGCTGGAAACTGGTTCCCACTTTTTATGATGATGGCGGTTACTCGGGTGGCAATATGGAGCGCCCCGCTCTCAAACAATTGCTTTGTGATATTGACCAGAAGAAAATTAATGTCGTGGTGGTCTATAAGGTGGATCGCTTAACCAGATCACTAGCGGACTTTGCCAAAATCGTCGAGCAGTTTGATGCCAAGGGCATCTCCTTTGTGTCAGTCACGCAGCAATTTAATACCACCTCTTCGATGGGAAGACTAACGCTCAATGTGTTGCTATCGTTTGCCCAGTTTGAGCGAGAAGTCACCGGTGAACGCATTCGGGACAAGATTGCCGCTTCCAAAGCCAAAGGGATGTGGATGGGCGGGACACCACCCCTTGGGTATAAAGCGTGTGAACGTACTTTAGCAATCGATGATGAAGGCGCCGGTATAGTGCGCCATATTTATGAACGATATTTACTTCTGGGTAATGTACGTCTGCTCACCGAAGAATTAGCCCGGCAAGCAATTAAGACACCTCTGCGTATTTCCTTAACAGAGCAAACCCATGGGGGCAAACCTTTTTGGCGTGGCCAAATTTATCGCATCCTCACCAACCCAGTCTATATCGGACAAATCGTTCATCATGACAAAGTCTATGAAGGAGATCACCCGCCCATTATTACTTTAGAGCAATGGCATCAAGTGCAAAAACGCATTGCTCAAAACAGGCAAGGACATCGAGTACGGCAATCGACTCACTCGAATAGCTTCTTATCCGGCTTGATATTTGATGAACAGGGGCATCGCCTGATTGCATCCCACAGTCAAAAGCACAGCAAACGTTATCGCTATTACATCTCTGAAACGTTAAACACCAGCATCCGTAGCGATGCGCTTACTGGCATCCGCATCCCCGCACCAGAACTCGAAACACTGGTCATTCAAGAGATTGCCTCTTGGCTAGAAGAAGAAGCTAATGTAATGGAATATCTGGATCCACCAGCCCATCAAGTACAAGAACTCATTCGATCTGTTCATCATCATTGTGAGCTTCTCAAACAAGATAGTGTTGAGCATTATCACTTTATGCATCAATTGATAGATCGGGTTTGTGTTTTACCAAACCAAGTACAGATCACTATCCATCCTCATGTTTTGCTCAATGCTTTACCCATTCAAGAGCCCCTCACCCTGATTGCCCATACTCAGATTGAGCGCTGCGGCATGGCGATGCGATTGCTCGTTGGCAACAAGCGCATTAATCCAACCCTTGATACCAATTTAATTCAAACGATTCGTAATGGGCAAGATTGGTTAGAAAGGCTGACTAGTGGAAAAGTGAAATCTCTTGGCGAACTTGCCTCTCAATTAGGGCTGAGTAATACCGCAGTAACCAACATGATCTACCGGGCCTTTTTAGCCCCTGACATTATTCGATCCATCATGAGTGGCACACAACCAGTCCACCTCACCGGTGACTTTCTGAAAAAGCAAGGGCCACTGCCCTTGGATTGGGAAGATCAGCGTCAGTTACTGGGTTTTAAGTAGGTCAAAGCCAACCGTCATTCATGCTCACTGAGAGAAGTGGTCAAGAGAGGCTAAAAACATGCAGCAAGCCAACCCGAGAGAATGTAAAAACCAATAAGCCCCGCGGTGTGTGGGGATTTATGAAAAATACCTATATAAATCAATAACTTACAGACTTGGTGGCGGAGCAATCGCGATTCGAACCCTCAGTAGGGTTAGATTCCCACCTTCGCAGTATGGCTCTAAGCACCGGTATAGTCAACTTTTATTGTTTTAAAACAATAACTTATGAATATTTTGCTAATT
>Ga0316228_1001239_pt1 | contig 28038 bp, 27 predicted proteins | sample TBH18021metaG_FD_206005 | JGI IMG/M metagenome (GOLD analysis project Ga0316228, IMG submission 206005) | Freshwater microbial communities from Trout Bog Lake, Wisconsin, USA - TBH18021 | ecosystem: Environmental > Aquatic > Freshwater > Lake > Hypolimnion/Profundal zone | place: USA: Wisconsin... | reverse complement strand
TGATGGATTTTTCCGGATTGGCGTGTTGCACAAAGAATGGTTGGACGGAATAACGGTATCCGGCGGCGATGCAGGTAAATCAGACGATTTTTTGGCTGTTTTGCGCCACTTGAAAAAAAATGCCATGAGGCTTCAGGTTGAAACCAACGGGAAAAACACTGAGGTTCTCGCATCCGTTATTAAGGAAGGACTGGCCGACAGGTTAGTGATGAGTATTCTTGGGCCACTAAGCCTGTATAGCAAAATTGCCGGTATGCTGATAAGCGAGGATGAAGTAAAAAAGAGTATCGCTCTTGTAGCCCAATTTCCTGAAAAACAGTTTCAAACCTCGGTTGTACCGATTTGCCGCGACAGTGGCGAGGTCAGCTATTTGACACCAGGTGAGATTGGTGAGGCGGCGGCGCTGATCGCGGAGGCTGCCGGCAATAAGCAACAACCTTATTTGATAAGACTTTTCCGGCCGGAGGGCACCCAGGACGAAGCGCTCAAACAAGTTGAGTCAATAAATAGTGGCATGCTGCTGCCTTATCGCTCTGCAGCGAGGGTGCATCAGGTGAAAACCGAAATAGAAAAGGCCGACTAAAGGAGCAGTGTTCGCCAGAAAAATGGCAATGCTGATTAAGTTTCCTAAAACCGAGAGGAAAAGGAGCGAATTGCGATGAGTTATCCAAGCATCTATCCGACCGGCACAACCGTGTACGATCCAACCAAGTGTTGGAATGGCTACACGATTTTCCAAGCTGCGGAAGAAGGAGCCCTGCTGATCGACATGAACGGAGCCGGGGTCAACATGTGGAAGGGGTTGCACGGCTTTCCCAACAAGCTGCTGCCTGGTGGTCAGGTATTCGGGCACCTGGGAGTCAGGAACCCCGCCTACGGTATGCAGGACCAAACCGATCTGGTTCAGGTTGACTGGGACGGCAACGTTGTCTGGAAATTCGATAAGTATGAGTATATTGAAGACCCCGGCGAGCCTCCCCAATGGATGGCCAGACAGCATCATGACTTTCAGCGGACTGGGAATCCGGTGGGATATTACGTGCCAGGCATGGAACCCCAGACCGACAAAGGGAATACTCTCCTGCTTTGCCACAAAACGCTGAAGAATCCAAAGATTTCTGACAAAACACTGCTTGATGACACAATTATTGAGGTCAACTGGGATGGAGAGATTATCTGGGAATGGTGCTGCAGTGACCATTTCGACAGCTATGGCTTTGATGAAGGCGCCAAAAACATCTTGGCGCGCGACCCAAACTACCGACTTGCCGGTGGCGGCCAGGGCGACTGGATGCATATCAACACCATGTCTGTTTTAGGGCCGAATAAATGGTATGATGCTGGCGATGAGCGCTTCCATCCCGATAATATCATCTGGGACGCGCGCGAAACGAATATCGCGGCCATTATCAGCAAAAAAACGGGCAAAGTCGTGTGGCAAATCGGCCCGAATTATGATTCCAGCGAGCAGCTTAGAAAACTTGGCTGGATTATCGGGATGCACCATGCCCACATGATACCCCGCGGCTTGCCTGGTGAAGGAAACATTCTTATCTTTGACAACGGTGGATGGGCTGGTTACGGTCTTCCCAACCCCGGTGCGCCTAAAGGCATCAAGAATGCCTTGCGGGACTATTCCCGTGTAATTGAGCTTGATCCGACCACGCTGAAGATCGTCTGGCAATATACGCCGACAGAAGCGGGCTACATGATGCCTTATGACGCCAACCGTTTTTACAGTCCGTTTATTAGCAGTGCTCAACGGCTACCCAACGGTAATACTCTCATTACCGAAGGGTCCGGCGGCCGGATCATCGAAGTCACGGCAGAGCATGAATTGGTTTGGGAATATATCAGTCCGTATTGGGGGAAACAGCTTAAGCTGAACATGGTCTACCGGGCCTATCGCGCACCATATGAATGGGTGCCGCAGCTTGCTAAACCCAAGGAAGTTCCCATCGCCAAGATTGAAGTAGCGACCTTCCGTGTTCCCGGTGCGGCGTCTCTGGCTCCTGTTAAGGAGACGACAGTAGTCGGAGCCAAACCCTACCTGTTGGACCCCGGCGTATTGTGCGTGGCGGCAACCGATGAATAAAAGGAGGCTGTATAATGCAAGAAATTCCGGAGACCGGTCCCCGACATTTAACTGAAGACCAAGCCTTATTGACTCCTCAGAATATCAAGAAATCCAACAACTATTTCGATGGACTGCCCTTGACGCGCTTCCATAAAGTTCTGTATCTGATTATCATGCTGGCGTATTTTTTCGAACAGATGGATAATTGGAACTTTGGGTTTATTGCCCCTCAGCTTGTTAAAACTTGGGGACTGTCGATGGTGGATATAGGGCAGATTAATTTTTTCTACTTTATGGCAATGACTTTGGGTGGCCTCAGCGGTGGCCTTATCTCGGACCTGTTTGGCAGGAGAAAGACTTTCCTAGGTTCTATTATGCTGTTCTCGATTGCTTCTTTAATTAACGGGATGACCAATGATTGGACTGTATTTATCATTGCCAGATCCGTCACCGGGTTTGGTATCTTTTGCCTTATGGTCTGTTCGCAAGCGTATATAGCCGAAATTTCTCCGGCGGAATCTCGTGGCAAATGGCAAGGCTTAATTGCCGCCGTCGGCTTCTCGGCGGTGCCTTTCGTTGGACTGCTTTGTCGGTTGATTATTCCGACAGGACCTGAGGCATGGCGCTACATCTTCTTGTTGGGCGGATTAGGTATTGTGGGCTTTGCTCTTGGCCTGAAATATCTGAAAGAATCGCCGCGCTGGCTGGTGGCGCACAAAAAAGTGGCGGAGGCGGAACAGGTTGTCGAGGCCATCAGCGGCGTAAAAGTCGATTTGCAGGAAGCAGCTGCTAAAGTAGATTTGCGGGAAAAGGGCCTGGACACGCTTATCGGAATGTTTACCGCAAAATATATTAAGCGAACACTGGTGTTGTTAACCTTCATACTCCTGACAACGCCGCCTACTTTTGTTGTTGTTGTCTGGACGCCGATGCTCCTGAATAAACGGGGGCTGAGCATTGAGGACAGTCTAATGGCCTCATTTATCCTGATGATTGGTGTTCCTGTTGGCTGTTTCATCGCTTCGCTTATATCTGACAAGGGAGGGCGGAAGATTCCGCTTTGTACTGTGACCGTTGTTGCGGCTGTCTCTGGGCTGGTCTTTAGCCAAGTTACGGGATTTTTACCTGTCGTTGTTGTGGGCTTCTGCCTGATTGCCTGTATTCTCTGTATGAGTTTTATATCATTTAGCTACATCGCCGAGTCGTATCCCACGAGAATGCGTAATACGGCTGTCGGTATACACAACGCATCAGGCCGCTTTGCGACATCTTTTATGCAACTGATGGTCCCGGTAATTTTTGCCCAATCCGGCTTTGTCGGCGTTTATGGTGTGGTTGCGGCTATGTTGATACTGCCGGTTATCGTTGTAATCATTTGGGGAATGCGCACTAGCGGCAAGTCTTTGGAAGAGATATCTTGATTGGATTAGCGCTTCATTAACATATCACTGTCGCGGGCAACGTTTCAGCAAAAAAAGTCTTACCCGGTCGAAGCCGGTTAAGACTTTTTTGCTAACAATTTTTTCGGATGCAGGATTAGCTGCCCGCAACCGGAAGTATTGTATTATCATAGAACCGGATGTTCAGGAGGTCTATTTATGAATGAAAGAGATAAGCCTCTGTTGCTGACTTCGCCAATCATTACGCCTGGCCTTCTAAGGGAAATAGCCACCGCACTTACCAGCGATGACATCAGGTTTTTAAAATCGCGCGGAGTTATTAATCACTATGCGAAGGACTCGGTAATTGCCCGTCAGGGCGAGTACATCGACAAACTGATGTTTCTGGTGAAAGGATCAGCCAGGTCTGTAGGGATGGGGCTTGACGGAACCGAAAAGACCTTCCTCTACTTTAGCGCCGGATGCTTTATCGGATCAGAAGGCTTTCTCCACTGCCAGCCGGTTATCTTTGACTTGCGAATTTTGGAAGACTCCGAAGTCCTTTTTATCGACAAAGACTTTTTTCATGAAATACTTTCGCAGCAAAACATTTGTCTTTTTCTGATGAAAACAATAGCACTAGCATCCCGAGTCTTGGCCCATCAAGTTGAAGATGCCACATTCAAAACGACCCAGCAAGCAATATGCCGGATATTGTATTGCCTGAGCGACGACGGACAGATATCCTATAAACCCCATTTTACTCACCAGGAAATTGCCGATCTGGTGGGTGTACACCGGGTCACGGTGACCCACATTCTTGGAATGCTTAAAAAAGAAGGAATCGTCCAAGTCCAGCCAAGAGGACACATTATTGTGGCAAATCGAGAAAAGCTGCATGAAAAGATTTTCAACGAAAACTAATGCTTTCATAAGGAGTAAGGGAAAATGCTGATTTTTCGCAATTACAATACCGATCCTTATTTAAACTTGGCTTTAGAGGAATGCCTGCTGGCGAAATCCGGGCAGGATTGTTTTATGTTGTGGCGCAACCGTCCTTCAATTATAATCGGCAGAAATCAAAATACGGCAGAGGAGATTAATGCCGAGTTCGTTCGCAGCAGGGATATTGCTGTTGTAAGACGACTGTCGGGAGGCGGTGCGGTTTATCATGATCTCGGCAATTTAAACTTCACCTTTATTGCGAATGATACCAAAAATTCGTTTGATTTTTTCCGCTTCGCTGAGCCTATCCTGGCTGTTTTACGCAAACTTGGCGTCAGGGCTGAATACTCAGGCCGTAACGACCTCACCATCGCTGGGCAGAAGTTTTCCGGCAATGCGCAATATGTTCAGGGGAATAAGGTGCTTCATCACGGGACATTGCTTTATGACTCCGACCTGTTGGTCCTCCAAGACGCGCTCCAGATTAAACCCGAGAAATATGAAAGCAAAGGTATTAAATCTGTCGCCAGCCGAATTACGAATATCTCATCACATTTGCCTAAGCCATGGACAATCGACGAATTCGCGACGATGATTATAGAGCATATAAAGAACACCTATGTAGGTGCTGAGATGAGTGAGATTACTCCGGCGGATTATGCGATTGCACATGACCTGGTGGCTGCAAAATACGGTGAATGGAAATGGAATTATGGAAAATCGTCGCCATATAATTTTCAGAACAAGTTGCGGTTTTCGAGTGGTATGGTCGAGTGCAGATTATTTGTCGAACAGGGAATGATCTGTACAGCAAAAATCTACGGTGATTTCTTCGGAAATAAGGATATTGAAGAGATAGAAACAATTCTCGTAGGCGTGCGGCATAATTACTCGGATATTTGTCATTCTTTGCTGAAAGTAGATTTAGCACAATATTTTGCGGGCATTGATAGAGAGGAAATTATTAAAGTGCTTGTGTGAATTGAACGCAGACTGCACAGATAATAGTGCATAAGGGGAGTCTCCGGCGGTGGGCGAGGTAAAGCTAAAATATTTATGTCTCAACATAATAGTGTCATATCTTCGCCATTATAGGAGGAAATATTATACATGCCAGCGAAGGGCTGTGTGATATAGTATTGCAGGAGGACCGAAATGAAGATACGAGAACTTATCCTTAAAAACTTCCGTGGATATGGTCGAGAAGTTCGTATAGCGGTTGATGATTTGACTGTTTTCATCGGGAAAAATGATGTAGGCAAATCTACAGTTTTAGAAGCCTTAAATGCTTTTTTTAATGAGAAAGAGGCTAAGCTTGAAACTGCTGATCTCTGTGTTTACATCGCGGATGGCAGCAAAACAATCACGATCGGCTGTGTCTTTGAGGATTTACCATCCAGCTTAACAATTGATGCTACTGCTTCTACTAGTCTTAATGCGGAGTTTATTCTAAATAGCGATAGTTATCTTGAGATACATAAAGAATTTGACTGCAGTGTCAAAACGGTAAAGAGTACGGTGTATGCAGTTGCATTACATCCATCGGCAACGAATTATAATGACCTGCTAAGTCTTAAAAATCAAGACCTGAAATCACGTATAAGACAATTGGCTGTGGATGACGCTGACGTTAACCTAAGTTCAAACGTGCAAATGCGGCAGGCAATCTGGGGCCAATGTTCCGATCTTCAGTTAACCACAAAGAAGATACAGCTCGACAAAGGCGACGATCTCAAAGCTATTTGGGGCGCTTTATCAAGTCAACTACCAATATTTGCATTGTTTAAGGCTGATCGTCAAAGTAGTGATGAGGATAGCGAAGTGCAAGATCCTATGAAACTAGCCATTGCTGAGGCTTTGAGTGAAGTAGAAGATGAACTATTGGCGGTTAAACAAGTCGTGCGAGAAAAAGTAGAAGGGATTGCTAATGCTACTTTAAATAAATTGCGTGAAATGGATCCGGAATTAGCTAGCGAATTATCGCCGAACTTTAAGGCTGAGCCGAAATGGGATGGAATCTTCAAGCTAAGTCTTACCGGTGATGACCAGATTCCGATAAACAAACGTGGAAGTGGTGTGCGGCGTCTTATTTTACTCAATTTCTTTAGAGCAGAAGTGGAAAGAAGAATGCGAGATGGCAACGCATCAAATGTTATTTATGCAATTGAGGAACCAGAGACTGCGCAGCACCCAGATAACCAAAAGAGGATTGTCGAGACGTTAATTGATTTAGCAGAACAGCCACACTGTCAAATACTGCTCACTACCCACGTTCCGGGCTTGGCAGGTCTAGTGCCTGTAGAAAGTATAAGATATATTAAGAAAGTAGCTGCCGGACACATCGAGATTGGATCCGGCACCACCGATATCTTAGAAGAAGTTTCTGCGGCTCTAGGTGTACTACCGAACATAGAAGATGCTCCGGAAGTCCGAATTATTGTTTGTGTAGAAGGTAAGCACGACATAAACTGCATAGGCATTCTATCCAACATTTTGTTTGATTCTGATCCCTCACAATACGTCGATATACTTCGCGATAAACGGGTGGTTACTATTCCGCTCGGCGGAAGTTCCTTACAGGAATGGGTATCGAAGAACTATTTAGCCAAGATAGGTGTGGCAGAGTGGCACCTATATGACCGCGATATAGAAGTACCTCCGAAATATGAACGATCTTGTGCGCAGGTAAATGCGCGCGGCGGAAACCATAGTGCTAGATTAACGCTAAAACGGGAAGTCGAGAATTATCTCCATTCCGATGCTATTTCTGAAGCTCTAGGGATTGTGGTTGCGTTTACAGGTGTTGAGGATGTTCCCAACATTGTCGCAAAAAAGCTTTATGAGGCATCCGGAGAGGGACCGTGGAGTGATCTATCAGATAGATTAAGGAAAAGGAAGGAAGGCCTTGCAAAAACGCAACTTAATTTAGACGCTGCTATGAAAATGACTCCTAGTCGCCTCGACACTGTAGATCCCGGTGAAGAAGTTAAGGGTTGGTTAAGAGATATTTTAAGGAGAATATCATAATATATATTTCTGCACTTATGCCGGTGCGATTGAAAAGACTACTTCAGCGTAGCAGACCAAGATGCGTGCCCTAGTTCGATCCTAGCCCTGGCCCTCGGGACGGTGATGACGACAGCAAATCATCTGGTGTCGGTGAGGTGACGCTTCCCGCGTCGAACCATGTCAAAATTACTTGAAGCCCCGCCGATTTTGGCCTGCGACAAATCATACGACTACTGGCCTAAAATTTGAACCGGTCCAGCAATAAGTCGCACCTTTGCAATTTGATAGGTGCGACTTATATATTATCTGGGGACTTTAGACTCACTAAAATTGGGCCTTTAAGCAGATGATTTCATGACATCTAAAGGCTATAATAATGATAATCAATAAGTAGGCGATGTATGATGCAATCCGGGATGCGCTCGCTATATTATTAGGAAGTAATGGCGAGATTGCGGAGGGATTCTGTATAATTATGCATTGTGCCGTATGCCATTTCACGACTTTTGGAATAAGCGGAAGTACACATCGCAACCTCGATTCTGCCAACTTCAGAAAAGCGACGATGCCGAAAACCCTTGATATTGCTGGATTCTCATTCCACGACTTTTTTACCCAATACTATTGTTTAAATGAGTAAAAAATCGTGGGTGAATGCGAAAGTCGTGTCCCTGAATCGTAACGAGAGAAGCCCTGAAGAAGGATAGTTTTGTTGTCAGACAAAACTATCCTTCTTTATTTTGGGAGGAAGAGAGCAGCCGTCTAGCGAAATAGGTTGCGAAACTGAAAAGGTGGTGGGACGGGCATGAAGCTGATTGAACGACAAAAAGGACGCATCCAGCTGCGGTTGCAATTCATCCGTATGGGGGCGGACGCTTGTCTGATTTTGACCGGCGGCGACCGGCCCCACTTGGGGGCTGCGGCGGTAGCCCAGTCGAGGGAAAGCCTTGCTGTGCCTGGCAAACCAAGCTCGACTGTCTCGAATATCACCTTGCTTGGGCATAAAGATGATGTTTTGGCCCGCGAGATCGCCAGGCGGTTTTCGGAGGCGACAGCCACCAATGTGGTGGTCTGTTGCGGCATTCACCTTGACAGCATATCGACTGAAGAAATTGAAGAGATCCTGGCGATCAGTAGTGATATGCTTGAAGAAATGGTTAACGTCGTGAAACCTCAGTGACCGGCGCCAAGGACCTTAGACCCACACAAAAATGAGCCTTTTGGATGATGTTGTTTCTGCGGGCCGAGATTATAATGATAATCAGCAGTGTTTTGTTTTTTGCCAAGCACGCGTGGCTGCGATTATGTTATGAAGGTGCTTTCAGTTCCAATGTCAGTTAATAGGCAGGTGGCTATGAAAATTACCAATTTGACCAAACACACTATTCTGGCACGGCAGGTCCGGGTAGCTGAGACTTTTTTCTCCCGGCTGAAGGGCCTGCTGGGTAGTGGCGGACTACCAGCCGGTAAGGCGCTGGTAATCCGGCCTTGCAACAGTGTGCATACCTTTGGTATGCGCTACCCTATTGACGTGGTTTTTGCCGACGCACAGCACCGGGTGGTGCAAACAGTGGCCGATATGGGGCCGGGAAAGGTAACCTTCTGCCTGGCAGGCCGCTATACGGTGGAACTGCCGGCCGGTACGCTGGCGAAGGACGGTACGGCCACCGGCGACCTGTTGGCGCTCAGTGAATAAAGACAATAGCAAACAACAAACCCCTGCCAGGTAACGGCGGGGGTTTGTCTTGTCTGTACACATGAGGGAGATTTTTCCTTTGTTGTATAGCTTGTACGCCTGTGTTACAATAAATGCAGGTTTATTCTTATGATTTTGGCGATTCAGGTTATAATAGTTTCGCCGAAAAATTGTCTTTTCTTGCATTTTTCTTTTCGCTAGCGCTGGAGGTGGACTTGTTGCCTGTGATTGCCCAGACTGATACACCATTGCTCACAGCTATGACTCATTATGTAGACAGCGGAACTATTCCGTTTCATACCCCGGGCCACAAGCAAGGTAAAGGGATGCATCCCCGGCTGGAGCATATTCTCGGACGGGAAACCCTCGCCCTTGATCTGGCGCTGATGCCTGAACTGGATGATCTGCATGAACCGCACGGCTGCATTAAAGCCGCCCAGGATCTGGCTGCTGAGCTTTATGGGGCTGACCATAGTTTTTTTGGGGTCAACGGTACTACCGGCGGGATCTACGCGATGATACTGACCATCGCCGGTCCGCGGGATAAAATCATCGTGCCCCGCAACGCCCACCGTTCGATCATCGGTGGGATTATTCTAAGCGGCGCGGTGCCTGTGTTCATGAACCCCGAGGTGGATATTGACCTGGGAATCGCGATGGGGGTTACGCCGGAGACGGTGGAGAAGGCTTTGCGTCAAAACCCCGACGCCAAGGGCGTATTGATTATCAATCCAACCTACTATGGCGTCGCTACTGACCTGAAGAGGATTGTGGAGATTGTCCATACATATGACATACCGGTCGTGGTGGACGAAGCCCACGGTCCGCATCTGCGTTTCAGCAGCCGGCTGCCGCTACAGGCACTGGATGCCGGAGCGGACATCTGTGCCCAAAGCACTCACAAAATTGTCGGAGCGATGACCCAGTGTTCCATGGTGCACTGCCGCGAAGGCCGGATTAATGTGCCGCGGCTGCGGTCCATGCTGCAACTGGTGCAGTCAACCAGTCCCAACTATATTCTGATGGCTTCGTTGGATGTTGCCAGGATGCAACTGGCTACAGAGGGCCGTGAACTGGTCGCCCGGGCCGTGGAGTTGTCGGATTGGGTCAGATGGGAAATCAATGACATTCCCGGACTGTATTGTTTCGGGACGGAAAGGGTGGGCAATCCCGGCGTTTACAGCCTTGATCCCACCAAAATCACCGTCACTGTCAAGGGTCTTGGCCTGAGAGGCGCCGAGGCTGAACGGATATTGCGCCAGCGCTATAAGGTGCAGGTGGAATTGTCCGATATGTACAATGTTTTATTTCTGATTACTCTTGGGGATGGGGAGAAAGAAGCCCGCACCCTTGTCGAGGCTCTGCGGGATATGGCTCTCAATCATGGTGGCCAGCGCGACTTTTCTGCATTGGAAGAGATCTATAACAGTATAACTTACCCTGAGGTGCCGGAACAGGTTTTATCGCCCCGGCAGGCCCTGTTTGGCAATACTTGCAAGGTTCCATTCAGAGAGGCTGCCGGTAAGATTTGCGCCGAAATCATTACTTTTTACCCGCCGGGTATTCCGCTGCTTTGTCCCGGGGAACGCATCTCTGAAGATGTGATCGAGTATTGCGAGCGGTTGCAGGAAGCTGGCCTGCACATCTCCGGTCCTGAGGATTATACTCTCAAGACCGTCAAAGTGGTGGAGTGATGGCAGGACTGTTTATTACTTTTGAGGGACCTGACGGGGCAGGCAAGACGACCCAACTTACCCTGCTGGCCGATTACTTGCGGCAGCGGGGTTTTGCCGTAGTCTGTACCCGGGAACCAGGTGGGACGGATCTTGGCGATAAAATACGCCATTTGTTGCTTGACCCTGGTAATCAGGCGATGAGCCCACAGGCCGAGGCGCTTTTATACATGGCCGCCCGGGCGCAGCATGTGGGTGAATTGATTTTGCCTGCGCTTTCCCGGGGGGAAGTGGTGTTATCTGACCGCTACGCTGATTCGACTATCATCTATCAGGGGGCGGCTCGCCGGCTTCAGCGCGACGACCTCGCCGCAATCAATCAGTTTGCGACCGACGGCCTTGCGCCGCAGCTTACCATCCTGCTGGACGCCGAAATAGGCCTTCTGGGCGGACGCTTGGCGGGCCGGGGGGAGCAGGACCGCATTGAACAGGAAAGCACCAGTTTTCATGAAAGAGTCAGGCTGGGATTTAAGGAGCTGGCTGCCACCGATCCCGAGCGTATCAAGATTGTGCCGGCGGTCGGAGATGTCGAGGCGATTCATCAAGATGTGGTAAGACAAGTGGAAGAGTTCTTGTGCAGGGGGGAACAGACATGAAGGTAAACAACATACTATCTTCCAATGTACCTGTGGTTAGTGACCGTGATGTTTCGGGGAAGCCGGGAAAAGCAACCAACCAGTTTGCCACCGAATTGCTCAATAACCAGGACGCTCTTTCCAGAGAACGGCTGAATGCCCTGATGGAACAAATCAACACCCAAGGGAAAAAGCTGGGTGACGTACCCACTTACAGCGAACTCAAATCTTACCGTGAGTTGGTGCGCAGTTTTCTCGGCGAGGTCGTTGGCCGTGCTTATGCCCACCAGTCTCAGACCGGATGGGACCGTCAGGGTCGCCAGAAGATGTATTCAACCATCAAGGAGATTGATCATCAACTGGCGGGACTTGCTGAAGATGTGCGACAGGGTCAGGAACGTCAGCTAGATATCCTGGCAAAACTTGACAGCATTCGAGGGATGCTTGTGGATCTATATACCTGAGGTGGCGTATGCACTGGGAAGATATCGCCGGACATACCGGCGTGGTTACAATATTGAAAAATATGCTTGCTGGCGGAAGAGTACCGCACGCGCTATTGTTTGTCGGACCGGCAGGATTAGGGAAGTCGCTTACCGCCCATGTCCTGGCGGCAGGGCTGTTGTGTAACAGCGACGCGGCAAAACCTTGCGGTGAATGTTCTTCCTGCCGTAAGCTGGAGCAAGGCGGCCATCCCGATTTGGCAGTATTGCCAAATGACGGGACTAGTCTGAAGATTGATCAGATTCGGGAACTGCAGCACCAGGCGGCTTTAGCCCCCTACTATGGAGATCATCGGGTTTTCATCATCGAAGCCGCCGACAGGCTCACGCCTCCGGCAGCAGGAAGCCTGCTCAAAATACTGGAAGAGCCGCCGGCAGGAACGGTGTTCATCTTGACCGCGGTTTCACCCCATGTTCTTCTGTCGACGATCGTTTCCCGCTGTATGCTTTTGCCCTTTCATCCACTTCCGGCCGAAGTGCTGAGCCACCTGCTCGGCGTCAGGGGAGCATCCCCCGAGCTTGCGGCGATTGCGGCCCGCCTGGCTGGCGGCCGGGTAGGAGCAGCGCTGGCGCTATTAGGCCCTGACGGATTTGGCGCCCGGGACCGGGCGGCTCAGATTGTTGCGGCGCTGCCGGGAGCGGGATCTGACCTGATATGGGATACCGTGGCGGTGATGGAGAAGCTGGAAACTGACGAACTTCATGCCTTGCTGCGCAACTTTAGCTACATATTCCGCGATCTGCTGGTGATACTTATCGGACAGGATAACCTGATCCTGAATTTGGATATAACCGCCAAGCTTCATGGCATGGCGGCAGCCTGGGAGGGAGTTCGGCTGGCTCAGGCTTTGGATGATATTAAACAAGCGGTGCGGGCGCTGGGCGCCAACGCCAATAAGAGACTAACCTGTGAAGCGTTATTGATTAGGCTGATGGATGCGGCAAGGGAGGGGAAAGACAATGCAAACAGTTGTTGGCATACGATTTAAGAAAGCCGGAAAGATATATTACTTTGATCCCGGGCAGTTGGCTTTGGCAGTGGGGGAGAATGTGATTGTCGAAACAGCGAGAGGTCTGGAGTATGGCGAGGTAGTGATTGCTCCGCGTCAGGTTAAAGACGAGGATATTGTGGCGCCTTTGAAGCCGGTGCACCGCAAGGCTACAGCTCAGGACAACGACAAGGTCAAGGAAAATGAAGCCAAAGAAGCGGAGGCACTGAGGGTTTGTCAGCAAAAAATCCAGGTTCACGGATTGCCCATGAACCTGGTGGATGTTGAATATACCTTTGATGTGAATAAAATAATCTTTTATTTTACCGCTGAGGGTCGGATTGATTTTCGGGAGCTGGTAAAAGATCTGGCTGCTGTCTTTAGGACCCGGATCGAACTGCGGCAGATAGGGGTTCGCGATGAGGCCAAAATGGTGGGCGGAATCGGCTGTTGCGGCCGCTCGCTTTGTTGCTCCACTTTCCTGGGCGATTTTGAGCCGGTCTCTATCCGGATGGCCAAAGATCAGAATTTATCCCTTAATCCCACCAAAATTTCCGGTATCTGCGGCCGGTTGATGTGTTGCCTGAAATATGAAAGCGACTGTTACGGCTCGTGCTGCAAAAAAGTGGCGGCCCCGGTGGTGGGGCGCCAAGCTGTAACCGTGGACGGCGAAGGCAGGATTATTGCTGTGAGCTCAGCCAAAAAGACCGCGACCATCCAACTGCCTGGCGGCGAAAACCTGGAGATTCCCTGGGAAGAAGTGGTGGAAAAAGAGGGCAATGGCAAATGATTCGCTGCGTCCCGGGGAGCGCCTGGACGATTTATTGATCAATAACCTGAAGATTATCCAGCATGAAGAAGAGTTTTGCTTTTCTCTTGACGCCGTGTTGCTGGCGCATTTCGCCACCGTTCGGCCAGGGGTGTCGGTAGTTGACCTGGGATCCGGAACCGGTGTGCTGGGGCTGCTTCTCTTGGCACGGGGCGCCGGCACCGTGACCGGAGTCGAGATCAACGCTGCAATGGCTGATATGGCTGGGCGGAGCGCCTGTCTCAACAGGCTGGAGGAGCGGCTGAAAATAATCAACGCCGATGTCCGGCAGATTGAAGACCTATTCCCCAGCGGCCGCGAAGAGTTGGTTGTTGCCAATCCGCCCTACCGGTCGGTGAGGGACGGATTCGTCAGTCCCAATGATCGAATAGCGGTTGCCCGACACGAGGTGGCTGGTGGACTGAGCGACTTTATCGCCGCTGCCCGATTTCTTGTCAAATACCGGGGGCGGTTTGCCATGGTGCATTTAGCGGAGCGCCTTCCGGAAATCCTCAAGGTCATGGTCGAGGCCGGCCTGGAGCCGAAACGGCTTCAGTTCGTGTATCCCTCCTTGAACCGGAAGCCGAAATTCTTGCTTGTAGAAGGCGTGCGTGGCGGTAAGCCCGGTCTGGACATACTGCCGCCACTTTTCGTTTATGGTCCTGACGGCCAGTATAGCCGGGAGATCATGGCCTATTATCGGCCTGACGCTCCGCCAGGCGGGGGTGATGGTAAATGAACAAACCGGGTACACTGTATCTATGCGCAACTCCTATCGGCAACATGGAGGATATGACTTACCGGGCGGTGAGAGTGCTCAGCGAAGTTGCGGCTATTGCCGCCGAGGACACCCGGCATACCCGAAAACTTTTGAGCCATTATGCTGTTCACACACCGCTTGTCAGTTATCATGAACATAACAAAGATCAGCGCGGACCAGAACTTATCAACCGGCTGCTTGGCGGCGAGAGCCTGGCGGTGGTGAGTGACGCCGGATTGCCAGGCATCTCCGATCCGGGATCTGAGCTGGTGAAGCTGGCGGTGGAAGCAGGCATTACTGTATCACCCATTCCTGGCCCCACAGCGGCCTTATCCGCCATCGTCTGTTCAGGGCTGGACACCAGGATGTTTCTGTTTGCCGGTTTCTTGCCCAAAACGACAAAAAAACGCCGCGAGCGTATCAAAGAGCTGACTGACATACCCTATACACTGGTGTTGTATGAGTCGCCACACCGGTTTGTCGATACCCTGGAAAGGCTTTTGACAGCCTTCGGGGACCGTCCGGCCGTGGCTGGCCGGGAACTGACCAAGAAATTCGAGCAATTCCACCGTGGCACCCTGCAAAGCTTGTGCGACCACTTCAGGACAACCGCACCCCGCGGCGAGTTTACCCTAATCGTGGCCGGCAGTCAGGGCGCGTCTGTAACCCGGGAGTCTTTAGCGTCGCAGGACCCGATAGAGGCCGTAGCCGCTCTTGTTGATCGCGGTATCGCCAAAAAAGAAGCCATCCGGATGGTGGCTTCCGAGCAGGGCCGGTCGCGGCGTGATGTTTACCAACTGGTGCTGAACCAGGAAAAAGAATAGAAGAAAACCCGGCCTGCGCCGAGCTTCACCGAGAGCGCAAGCCGCTGGTTGCACTTAGATCTATCAGGTAAAATGTATAAGGCCTGATAGACAAAAAAAAAGAGGGTTTTAAACCTCTTTTTATACGGCCCGCTGACCCATACTGGTGAGACATTCCTTACAGACGTTTTTGCCCTTGAAGTTAGTAACTTCGTCTGCGTTGCCGCAGAAGACGCAGGCAGGCTCATACTTACGCAGGATGATACGGTCGCTATCCACATAAATCTCCAGGGCATCCTTTTCCTCGATATCAAGGGTGCGGCGCAACTCGATAGGAATAACAACTCTGCCTAATTCATCCACTTTGCGGACAATGCCAGTTGATTTCATAAACAACTACTTCCTTTCAAACTTAGTCAACAGATTCTGTCTTCAGCGTCCAGTTCAACATAATTCGACAAAAACCGTCTACCTAAATACTACCAATTATTACAAAGCTTGTCAACCTCTAATTTTTTTTTTTTCTAAAGAAACGAAATTGCCCCAAGTCGATTGACAACACCAAAAGCCTTATCTATAATTGGGAAAAACGCGCAAATGGGCGCTGGGATATAAGGGAGGACTTATATGTCTAGAAAAACGTTTTATATTACGACCCCGATATATTATCCGAGTGATAATCTGCACATCGGGCACGCCTACTGCACCACCGTGGCCGACGCCCTGGCCCGCTATAAACGTCTGGCTGATTATGATGTGTTTTTCCTGACCGGGTCGGATGAACATGGCCAGAAGATTCAGCGCAAGGCCTTGGAAAAAGGGGTATCTCCTAAAGAGTATGTGGATAAGATCGTGGCATCATTCAAGCATCTGTGGCAGAAGCTGGGGATTTCCAACGACGATTTTATCAGAACCACTGAAGGCCGCCACTACGAGGTGGTCCAAACCATTTTTCAAAAAATCTATGATCAGGGCGATATTTATAAGGCTGCCTATGAAGGCTGGTACTGCACTCCCTGTGAAACCTTCTGGATGGAGCGCCAGCTCACTGAAGGCAATTGTCCCGACTGCGGACGACCGGTTGAGCTTCTGAAGGAAGAAAGCTATTTCTTCCGGATGTCGAAATATCAGGACAGGCTGCTGACCTATATCGAGGAAAACCCGGATTTCATTCAGCCCATTTCCCGTCGTAACGAGATGATCAATTTTATCAAGGGCGGGCTGGAAGACCTGTGTGTATCCCGTACGACCTTTGACTGGGGAATTCCGGTACCCTTCGACACTAAGCATGTAGTCTATGTCTGGTTTGACGCTTTGACCAACTACATCACTGCCGCCGGATATCTTCATGATCGCGCAAAATTCGCCAAATACTGGCCGGCGGATATCCATCTTGTCGGCAAGGAGATTGTCCGGTTCCATTCGATTATCTGGCCGGTTATTCTGATGGCGCTGGGAGTGGAGATTCCCAAGATGGTCTATGGGCATGGCTGGCTGGTGGTCGAGGGCGATAAAATGTCCAAATCCAAGGGTAACGTCATTGACCCGCTGGCGTTGATTGACGAATTCGGGCCAGACGCCATCCGCTATTTCCTGCTCAGGGAGATTATGCTCGGCAATGACGGCAATTTCTCTCGCGAAGCCTTGATCAACAGGATCAACGCCGATCTGGCCAACGATCTTGGCAACCTGCTGCACCGCACTTTGAGTATGATCAACCGGTTTAACGGCGGTGTTATCGCCGCTCCGGCCGACAAAGAGGCGGTTGACCTGGAGCTCATCCGGCAGACTGAAGGCACCGCCGCCGAGTATGAACGCTCCATGGAACGGCTGGATATCAACGCCGCCCTTAAAGAGGTGTGGGCGCTGATCAGCAGGGCCAACAAATATATTGATGAGACCGGACCGTGGGCGCTGGCCAAGGACCCAGCCCGAAAGGGCCGCCTTGATACGGTGCTGTATAACCTGGCAGAAGTGCTGCGAATCGTTGCCATCTTGATTTCGCCGTTCATGCCGAATACTACGCCGCGCATCTGGCAACAGCTCGGCGTCGGCAGCGATCTTGCCGCTGTGCGTCTGTCCGATGCCCAGCACTGGGGCCTCTTGCCGGCGGGAATCCATGTCGGCAAGCTTGAACCCATCTTTCCCCGCATTGAAGAACGCGAAGAGCCTGTTGGAGAGGCAAAACCGGAGACCAAGGCGCCTGCTGCTCCGGCGGCTCCGCCTCCGATGGAGGAGATCGGTATTGAGGAGTTTGTTAAAATGGACCTCAGGGTGGTCAGGGTACTGGCTTGCGAAAAAGTTGAGAAGGCGGATAAACTTCTCAAGCTGACGGTTGATCTTGGCAGCGAGCAGCGCACCATCGTGTCAGGCATAGCAAAACATTACGCCCCTGAAGACCTGGTCGGTCAGGATGTTGTGATGATTGTCAACCTTAAACCCGCGAAGATTCGCGGCATTGAATCCCGGGGCATGGTCCTTGCGGCGTCGACTGAGGATAAATTGTCACTGGTCACGGCGGCGGGGATGGCTCCAGGCAGTAAGGTGAAATAAACCAATGGAGGGCTGGTCGCTGACCAGCCCTTATCCCTGTTAATAAGCCTCTGGGCGATTTATTGGCCGTATGCGGCTGGTGGCCGCCCGAGCTGTTTCGATTTCCGGCGCACAGCGCGGGAAGCTAAGGAGGATGAGCATGGATGGGACTAGAGGAGAATATGTCGTAAGCGGTGACAAAGCCAGACTGTCACTAGACAAGGTGGTTGAATTACTGTCGAACAGTCACTGGGCAGCTGAAAGGCCAAAGGAGCAGATCGCGGCCTCGATAACCAATTCACTCTGCTTTGGAGTCTATCATAACAGCGAACAAATCGGCTTCGCCCGGGTTATCACCGATTACGCCACAACTTATTGGCTGTGCGATGTGATTATCGCCAAGCAGTATCGGGGTCTAGGGCTGGGAAAGCGGCTGGTGCGGCACATCGTCGAGGCGGAGGAACTGAAAAATCTGGCAGGAGTGCTCAGAACAAGAGATGCCCATGGGCTTTATGAACAATACGGTTTTAAAAGGGAACCGGAGCGGATGATGCGCAAGGAGCCGCCGTTGCCAGCCGAAGGCTGTTGAAAAAGGCCAATCTGCGTCGTTGAAAGGCGTGAGGGTGTCGCCAGAAAACAAGATGCACTGATACAACCGGTGTTGTCAGAATGTGCATCTTGACCTTTTTGAACAGCCTCGATTCGTTTGCAAATGGGTAAAATGAGTTTCTAAATAATCTAAAAGGCTTTGGGCCTTTATGATCATGGAGGGTAACAATGCTGTTTGATTCCCACGCACATATCGACGACAAACGGTTTAACGACGACCGGGCCGAAGTCATAGCCCGGGCGGCGGCTAACGGCGTCACCGGGATTATTAACGCCGGAGCGGATATGTTTTCTTCGGCCCGAGCCGTGGAATTGGCTGAGCAATATCCGCACATTTATGCTGCAGTGGGGATTCATCCCCATGACGCCAAAAACGCCCGGGAGGCGGACTATGCCCAACTGGCGCTTTGGGCGGCCAGGCCGAAGACAATCGCCATCGGGGAAATCGGCCTTGATTATCACTACGATTTTTCGCCGCGGGAAGAACAGCAGGCGGTTTTTGTCCGCCAGCTTGACCTGGCAAGGCAGCTGGCAAAACCGGTCATTCTTCATGACCGGGAGTCCCACGCCGACATCATGGCGACCATGAAGAAAGAGGGTCAAGGCTTGACAGGGGTTTTTCACTGTTTTTCCGGCAGTATGGAAATGGCCCGGGAAGTTCTGCGGCTGGGGTTTTATATTTCGGTTGCTGGGCCGGTGACCTTCGCCAATGCCCATAAGCTGCTTGATATTGTCCGGGAGGTCCCCCTGGACAGACTGCTGGTGGAAACCGACTCGCCTTACCTTACGCCCCACCCCCACCGCGGCAAGCGCAACGAACCGGCGTATGTAAGGCTGGTGGCGGAAAAAATAGCCGAGCTCCGGGGAATAGATCTGGAGACACTGGCCGCAGCTACCACCGAAAACGTAAAACGGCTGTTTCATATTAGTTGATGAGATATTTGAGTAGAAAAAGCTGCCCTTCGGGGCAGCTCAGAGTGAAGACAAAATACGGAAGTGGGAGGGGAATTCCTCCGCTACGGACAATATCCTACGCCGTTACCGACAGCGAAGCTGCCGACGGCTGGGGACAAGAGTCCCGCTGCGGAAACCCCCTCCCACTTCCTGCTTATGCTTGCAAGTGAGTTTTGTATACAGGCCGACAACGCCGCACCCTCGCCGACCGGCGTCCATGCCACCCTCTGGGGCAACTTCTTTATCTTATCAGCTCCGGCCTGATCAGACCGGCGAGTTGTTCGTAGGGTATGGGCAATTCTATGAAGCCATAGACATAGGCGGTGTATTCATAAAGCTGATAGTAGATAATGAGCGCCCCATCTGTCAGGTAAAACTCCTGCTGGTCGCTGATGCCGGGGTAGGGTTTGAGCAGTATGATGCGGCGCTGGGCCAGCTGCTGCTTAGCCAGTTCATCGAGTCTGGAGCGGAAGTTCGCACCTGGCTGGAATAAATCCTCCAGCCGGAGAAGATCTCCGGTTTTGGTGTCGAAGGTGAACCCCCTCTGGTACGACATGGGGTGGGCGGCATGCTGAACATAAAATGATTCCCGCAATCTGACGCTGAGCAGATGGTTGCGGTTAAATACTACCTTGTAACCCACCTGACCGCTGTGGTCAGGTGCTTGATGCTGCAGGGAAAAGCCGGCAACTTCGCGGGCTATTGTTTGATTTATCTTGTCACCCTTGCTGCCCAGTCCCTCAACCTGCGGATAGATCAGCGTCAGGTTGCCGCCGGTTTCCACCCGGGGAGCAATAGTGGCCGTAGGCGGGACCTGGGAGGACAGCAAAAAACAGCCGGCTGCAGCGGCGCAAATGACACCAACCAGTAAAAGCCATTTCCAGCAGAGGTTCATATAAGCACCATCCCCAACATTCATGTCTGGAAAAATATTCTGTGGATCAAGTATATCGGCTTCTTGTTTTACCCGCAAGTACAGCTCCGGAACAATGTTGCGCTGAAATACCATCAACCGGCAGGACAGCGGGCCCTTCTGGCGGAATATATCAACAATCAGCTGTTATTTCGAGGAGGGAATGATGATGATCAGGAAACCGCTGCTGGAACTGCTGCATGAGAGTGCTCATATCCAGCGCTGGAACGATCATATTCGCCCCCAGGGGGGCTTTACCGAGCTTGACAAGCAAGCCCACAAAATGATTCTCGCCTATATTATTGCTAAATTTGAGGAAGACGAGCACGGGGCGGTGATCCATTGGCGGAAGATCATCGAAGGCGGCTTGTTCGAATTCCTGCACCGCATTGTTCTCACCGACATCAAACCGCCGGTGTTTTACGAATTGATGCACGAACACGGCGAGCAGTTGAATGACTGGGTTCTGGATCAGATCAAGGATAAGGTGGACTGCATCAGTCCTGAATTTTATGACAACTTCACCCGATACTTGCGGGAACCCGAGTACTCCGCCCCGGAAAAGAAGATCCTGAAAGCAGCGCATTATCTGGCCAGCAATTGGGAATTTCAGATCATCTACCAGTTTAATGTCAACATTTACGGGGTAGAAGAAACCAAGGCCAGGATCGAGAATCAGCTTGAGGAACATAGAGACCTGGCCGGGGTGCAGCAGATCAGCCTGAGCCGTAAGATCCGCAATTTCGTCGACCTTGTGGGACAGCTCAGGTTTCAGCAGCGCTGGGCCCAGTCTCCCCGGGTACCGGAGACTTCAGTAATGGGTCACATGCTTGTTGTTGCTATTTTGGCTTACCTGTGTTCGCTGGAGATTGGAGCCTGCGATCAAAGGCTGTGCAACAATTATTTTGCCGGCTTGTTCCATGACCTGCCGGAGGTATTGACAAGGGATATAATTTCGCCGGTTAAAAGCTCGGTTACCGGGCTGGATGCCCTGATTAAAAAAATTGAGAGCCGCCAGGTGGAGGAAAAGATATTTCCCCTGCTGCCTGAGGGCTGGCATAGTCAACTGCGCTATTTTATCGAGGATGAATTTAGCAATAAGGTAATGCTTGACGGTCTGGTCAAGAAGGTCGGGCCAGATGAGATCAGCACTAAATACAATGAGGACCAATTCTCGCCCATTGACGGGGAGATGATCAAAGGCTGCGACCAATTGGCTGCCTATATCGAGACCGCCTTGTCCATGGCCTGTGGCATTACCTCACGGCATCTGCGGGAGGGAGCCAACTTCCTTTACGCCAAGAACGTAAACAAAACAATTGCCGGTATTAATTTCGGACAGCTTTTCGATTATTTTAAATAGCGGCGTTGGAAAACAGATAGCAGTTGCTGTCTGTTTTTTTGTTGTCCGAGACCCGGCCGGAGGTTTAGCTGCCTGGATTCAGTAGACTGATGGCAGCCTAGGAATAAATTGCTAATGTATAAATAATTGAGCATTCGGGTATAATTTTCTCAGGTGCGGAAGAAAATGCCTGATTTGACATAGACAAACTACTTATGGTATAATTTCGGAGCACTTGAAAGGGGGAACTACATGAGCGATATTCAGCAACTAAATTTACGTAATCTAAAGGGTATCGTGGGTAAGCGTAAAGCCGTTCTTATCCTCGCGCTTGTCATAACATCACTGGTGGTTACCGGGTTTGTCTGGTCGCAGAAAACGGTCAGCATCATCGTTGACGGAAAAAATAACAGCGTAACCACCTTCCGCAGCAACCCAGACGCAATTTTGGCCCAAGCCGACATTCAGCTTGGACCGCAAGACGAATATAGAGTATCAACACCCAAAGTGACAAGTGGAACCATTATTGAGGTGTACCGGGCTGTGCCGGTGACTGTTTTATTTCCGGATAAATCTGAAGTGATTGTCTCCGGTAAACCAACTGTAGGGGAGCTGGCCGCGAGTTTAGGCTTTACCGAACAGAACAGCAAAACGGTGCCGGACAGGCAGACTAAAATCACTCCTAATTTGCAGGTCACCCTGGTGGCTTTGACGGAAAGACTGGTCAACCAGACGCTGCCCATATCGCCGCCGGTTGTGCGTCAGCCTGACGGCAGTCTCGAAAAGGACAGCGAGGAAGTTGTTCAGGATGGGACTGAAGGCGTCAAAGAAGCGACTTTCAAACAGCGCTTTGAAAATGGTCGGCAGGTTGCCGCCGAGATTGTCGCCGAAAAAATAATCACCGCTCCCACCCCGCAGATTATCCGCGTGGGCACCCGGGATACCATCCAGACATCACGGGGTATGATGCGATTTCGGAGCATTCAATGGATGGAAGCAACAGCCTACACTCCCACCGACGGTTCCTCGGACGGCATAACCGCCAGTGGTATTGCAGCCCGCCGGGGCATAGTGGCGGTCGACCCGGCAGTTATTCCGCTGGGCACTCGGATTTACATACCTGGATATGGATTGGCCCTGGCCGCTGATACCGGCGGCGATATTGTCGGAGCCCGGATTGATCTGTGTGTTGACACTCATGATGAAGCCTGGACCTTTGGCCGTGGCATGGTAAAGGTTTACGTTATCGCCGACTAAAGGCAAACACTTTCAAAGACTATCCACTAAACCCTGCTCCACTATACAGCAGGGTTTAGTCATTTTTTTGCGAATAGAGGGTAACATATGAAGAGTTTCGTCGAACTGGGGGTGCGCCGGTGATCCGGGAAGTCATCGTTGTTGAAGGAAAGAATGATATAGCGGCCGTAAAGCGGGCCGTAGATGCTGAATGCCTTGCAACCGGCGGATTTACGCTGTCTGCCGCTTCGTTGAGCGAGATCGAAGCTGCCTTCAGACGCACCGGGATTATCATCTTTACCGACCCGGACAGTGCCGGAGAGCGTATCCGAAAATTCCTGACCGAGCGGTTTCCCACGGCAAAGCACGCTTTTATCGCCCGGGACGCTGCTACCGCCAACGGCGATGTCGGCGTGGAGCGAGCGACTGTGGAGGCGATACGGTCCGCCCTTGCTAAAACCCGCTACCAGGAATGGCAGCCACAACAAGTATTTACTATCCAGGATATGCTCTCGGCGAGTTTGGCCGGAAACCCTGCTGCGGCCGAGCGGCGAGCCTTACTGGGAGACCGTTTGGGTGTCGGCTATGCCAACGCCAAAACCTTTTTACGGCGCTTGAACAATTATGGAGTAACTCGGGAAGAATTTTCGGCAGCTGTTGCTGTGCTGGAGGCCAGGGATGCTTAATCCGCAAATTGCCAACAAAGATGTTACCCGCCATATTTTAAAAACTTTCGGTATTCATACAAGTAAAAAGCTTGGCCAGAATTTTCTGGTGGATGAGGCTGTGGTAAACAATATCGTTAAAGGCGCCGCCATCTCTTCTGGCGACACTGTGCTGGAAATCGGCCCTGGTATCGGTACTCTGACCCAAGGCTTGGCAGAAACCGGAGCCGAGGTTATAGCCGTGGAACTGGACCGGCGGCTCATCGACGTAATGGGGAAAACGCTGTCAGGGTACTCCAATGTGCGAATCATCCACGGGGATATATTGAAAATCGATATTTCCCGGGAAATAACAGCGAAAACATTTAAGGTTGTCGCCAATTTGCCCTATTATATCACAACTCCGATTGTGATGGGACTGCTGGAACAGCGACTGCCGATCGAGGTGCTTGTCACTATGGTCCAGAAGGAAGTGGCTGAGCGTATGGTGGCCCCCCCCGGCGGTAAGGACTATGGAGCCATGTCGGTGGCTGTCCAGTACTATACCGAACCATCGATCATGTTTCATGTACCCCCGTCGGCTTTTATTCCTTCTCCGAAGGTGGAATCAGCGGTTATTCGCTGCTTGGTCCGCAGTGAGCCACCCGTGCAGGTCAAGGACGAAAAGAGGTTTTTCCGGGTGGTCCGGGCGTCATTTGCTCAGCGTCGTAAAACCCTGGCCAATAACCTGAAGAACGTCGGAATCGCGGACCAGGATGTGAAAGACATTCTGACCGAGGCTGGAATTGATGGAACTCGCCGCGGAGAAACCCTCTCTTTAGCTGAATTTGCCGCCATTGCCGACGCTTGGTCCAAATAGAAAACCCCGGCTGCACCGTGGTTTGGTTGTTTGACGTAAAAAACGTGCGCTACTTTTCAGAGCGCACGTTTTTATTGAGAAAATGGTCCAGCAAGTCAAACCGGCGGTCATTATGATATCCCAGGTAAGTGGAATTTTGCCACTGACGGGTCCGGGGCTGATCGTGAAAAGCGGAAATCGCTTCCAGGCAGTCTCCAACGATAGTGTCAATGATTTTGTTGGTATGAATTTGATTTTTGATGGATGAACCCAGGCGGTAATGAGGAATGGTTGTCGCCACGTCAATCTTGAGTTTGGCAACGCGGGCGAGGGCGAGAATCACTGGTGGGATCGCCAGTTCCCTGATGGAGATCGTCTCCAGGAGACGTCGGGAAACAGCGTGCGGCCCGTGGGCGGGCGTAGCCAGCCCAACTTTTTTCTCCAGGCCCAATTCCTTGTTTAGATTCAGTCGCCATTGAAAAGTGGGATTATACCGCTCAATATGGCGTGGTGGCGAAGGATAGCAATTTGTGAGAGCTACATCCAAATGCTTTAACAGTACGCCATCAACCAGTTCCATCAAATTTTCGTTGAAAGTACCAACCATGTCACCATCGACAAAGGCGACAACGTCACTGCCAAGAGACAGGGCCACTTTTGCGCCGACCGCCCGGGGGATATCGATACCCAGACACTCGTGAAAATAAATGATCTGAAGCTTCGGGAGTCGAAGTTGCAATATCTCGTGCATGGTTGAATCTTTGGAGCCGTTGCTGATCACGATGATGTGATCGACAGGTAGTGTTCCAAGATTCTGCAAAACGGTACCAATCCGGCCTGCCTCGTTTCTTGCGGGAACGACCACAGTAATCAAGAGCCCATCACCTCGGTGGACTGAGTGCGGCAGAGCCTCGTTCGGCTTTACTACAGTATATTGACGGACAAAATCGTTTGCCACTTGTCCCATTAGGAAAAAAAGTTGGAGTGCGGCATTGGCATATCGGACTGGTGACACATCTTTCCCAAGCGACATAGTATGTAATAGTTGGGGAGGGATAGTCATGTCATCAATATCAGTAGGTGATCTTGTAATCCGCAAATCCCACGGTGGCGACATATTGTTTAAAGTAGTCGATATTACCCAAGATGAGGCCGGAGCGCAGTGGAGCACCCTAAAGGGTTTGCATCTCCGGCTGCTCGCCGACGCGCCACTGGTGGATCTGGAAAAAGTCGACTCCGAGCATATGCGGCGGGAGATCCTGGAAGAGGAAAATAGGCATAATGATTCGCTGAGACGGGTGATGCTCCGGCGCAGCCAGGAGTTTGAACAGCGCGAAATGACTCGGGCAGAAGCGCATAAAAAACCCTCTTTTTTTGATTTGCCTGGTCGGGTTTTGCATTTGGATGGGGATGAAGATTATCTCAAAATGTGCCTGAAAACTTACAACCAGCTCAACATCGAAGCCGTCGGCCGATGGATTGAGGAAGCCAAACAGCCTGATCAGTTGTTGCCGCTGTTAAAGGAGCACCGACCGGATATTCTTGTCGTGACTGGCCATGACTCGTTGATCGGCGGAGGAAAAAAAGGTTTTAAAGACATCAATAATTATCGTACTTCTAAATATTTCATAAAATCGGTTCAGATCGCCCGAGAATTTCAGCCATCCCGGGATGATCTGGTCATTTTTGCCGGGGCCTGTCAATCCTATTTCGAAGCAATTCTCACGGCTGGCGCAAACTTTGCCAGTTCGCCGAGCCGGATATTTATTCATGCTTATGACCCGGTTTTTATCGCTGAAAAAGTTGCTTTCACCCCGATCGCTAAAACAGTTGATATCAATGCGGCCATCACCGCTTCGGTCACCGGTATCGAAGGGGTGGGCGGCATCGAGACTCGGGGGAAATTCCGCCTGGGGATGCCGAAGTCGGCCTATTAGCAGGTCTTTTCAAAAACTACATAACGTAGTTTTGTGGCATTATGGCGCGTATGAACGCGCCATTTTATCTTTGACCCCTCCAGCCTCAGGTAGGGTTTTTCGGCAGCGAAGCGAATAATAACAAAGACGGCAACCATCAAACAGAGGTGATAATGTGAAGAGACAGGCCATAATTCTTACAATTAGTTTTATTGTTGTGATGTTGATCATGGCCTACTCCAGCGGCGTCACAAGTGCAGTTCCCCAGTCGGCGAGCGTGCAGCGCGAGGAGCAACGCGCTTTCGAACTTCTCAACGCCGACCGGAGGGCCAATGGCCTGGCGGCGCTTGCCTGGAATCCGCAACTGGCAGAACTGGCCCGGGACTATGGGCAGGACATGCTTAGCCGCGATTTCTTTTCCCATGATAACCCTGAAGGTCAATCGCCGTTTGACCGGATGAGGGCGCGGGGTATTACATTCCGTTATGCCGGGGAAAATCTGGCAAGCAATGGCAGTGTAGAGGCCGCTGAAAGCGCGTTCATGGATAGCCCCGGCCATCGGGCCAACATTTTAAATAGCCACTTTAACAAGGTCGGTATCGGGGTTTGCCGCGGAAATGACGGCTCGGTGTATGTTATCCAGGAATTCATTGGCAACTGAAGAATGGCTATACAGAGATTGCCATAGTTATGTAAACAGGAGTTTGTCCTTTTGAAGGCGAATAGAATCTGCAGACTAGTCAGCTCTTAGAACTTAACCGCCGGCATCAAAATTAATTTGAGAAAGGCAGGTTAAAGGGTGGGTAAAAACAGTTTAGTAAAGACTCTTTTCGCCGGTTTTGGAGCATTTATCTTGGTTGCGACGTCTTTTGGGGGCGCGCTTGCCCCGGCGGTCCAGGCCGCAACTCCGGGACAATCGTCCCGATTTTACAATGATGCTACCCATAGCCATTTCAGCATTGACGACATGGTCGCCGTGGGTCTTGTATCCTTGTTTTCCAATCATGGAATCCAATCGGCGCGGTTCAGTACTTTATCAGGCCATGATGCATCTTCTCCTTCGGCGAAACCGCCTGTGATTCAACCGGTTCCGCAGCCTACCGTCACCGCTCCTCCCGCACCGAATCCGGCAACCAATCCCAATCCTGGCAATTCGGTCGGTGTGAGTGCTGAGGAACAGCAGGCTTTAAGTCTGCTCAACGCCGACAGGGCGGCCAACGGACTGCCGCCGCTGCGGATCAACGCGGCGTTGACAGGCTTAGCTCAAGCTTATTCCCAGGATATGATCAACCGCAGCTTTTTTTCCCATACCAACCCCCAGGGACAGTCTCCTTTTGACCGGATGCGGCTGGCTGGTATCCAATACGGCTATGCCGGAGAGAACCTGGCGATCAATGTCAGCGTTCCCGAAGCCGAACAAGCTTTCATGAATAGCCCTGGCCATCGCGCCAACATCCTGAGCCCTCATTATACTCAGGTCGGCGTTGGGGTGCGTCACAGTTCCAACGGCTCGGTATATGTAGTGCAAGAATTTACCGACGGCTGATTAGTAGAACCGGCTTGAGCAGAGCTCAGGCGCGCCGCAAGAGTACGAAAAGGCAAGTGTGTGTAAACACACTTGCCTTTTTCTATGTACGCCCAGCATGGGCGTCATCTATAGGGTGAAAGTCCCGAACGGGGGCTGGCGAGCGCCTACCGTTAGTCAAGAGCAAGGGTGTCCGCCGCGAGGCGGAATCTGAAGGAAGCTGGAGGCAAA
>Ga0316228_1001238_pt1 | contig 28040 bp, 28 predicted proteins | sample TBH18021metaG_FD_206005 | JGI IMG/M metagenome (GOLD analysis project Ga0316228, IMG submission 206005) | Freshwater microbial communities from Trout Bog Lake, Wisconsin, USA - TBH18021 | ecosystem: Environmental > Aquatic > Freshwater > Lake > Hypolimnion/Profundal zone | place: USA: Wisconsin... | reverse complement strand
AGTTCTGATGGACTGTACAGTTGGCATGTTGGGCTATTTTGCCTTCGGATTCGCGATCATGTATGGTTTGGATAAGGCTGGTCTTATCGGAGTGTCAGGCTTTTTCCTGAAAGGCGACCTCAGTCACTTGGGGCTTAGGATCCCTGTTTATGCGTACTGGCTTTTTCAGGCGGCTTTTGCCATCGCCATGGCCACCATCGTGACTGGTGCGGTTGCCGAACGGATGAAATTTGCGCCATACATCATTTTTTCTTTTGTCGCCACTGTCATCATCTATCCCATCGCCGGACACTGGGTCTGGAGCAGTGAAGGATGGCTGAACAAGCTTGGGATGTTGGATTTTGCCGGTTCGGCTGTCGTTCATTCCATGGGAGGATGGGCATCCTTGGCGGCGGTGTGGGTCTTGGGTCCCCGGACCGGGAAGTACACAAAAAGCGGGGGTGTCAATGTATTGCCTGGACACAATCTGCCGCTGGCGGCACTGGGTGCCTTCGTCCTGTGGTTTGGCTGGTTCGGTTTCAACCCCGGGAGTACCTTGTCAGGTCTTGATATGAATATCGCCCGGATAGCTGTAAACACCAACCTGTCCGCTGCGGCCGCCGGAACAACGGCTGCACTCTATACTGTCTACCGCTTTGGCAAAGCCGACCCCAGCATGACAATCAACGGAGCGTTAGGCGGTCTTGTGGCCATTACGGCCGGCTGCGCTTATGTAGAACCGATCAGCGCCATCATCATCGGCGCCCTGGCCGGAATCTTGGTGGTATTCGCTGTACCGTTTATTGATGGAATCCGGGCCGATGATCCGGTAGGAGCTATTGCGGTCCATGGTGTCTGTGGCACTTTCGGCACTGTGGCTGTCGGAGTATTCGCCGAAAACGGCGGCTTATTATACGGAGGGGGAGCAGCTCTTCTTGGCATCCAGGTGCTGGGTGTGCTTGCTGTTTCCTTGTGGGCTTTCGCTTCAACCTATGGAATCTTCAGCCTCCTGAAGGCGCTTGTGGGTATCAGGGTGTCGGTGGAAGATGAAATTGAAGGCCTGGATGTCAGCGAACACGGGATGTCGGCTTACAATGATATGGAAGACAACCCGCTCAAGACCTTGAGTCACACTCCCAGTTCTGATCTTGTCTTCCAAAGTTCCCGGTCAGCGGATTCTGAATAAACGGATCTGTCACAAACAAAAAGAATGCCGACAGCGGCATTCTTTTTGTTTGTGGAAATATCTGCCGTCAAAGCAAGTGCAATCAAATGAAGAGGTGAGGGCAGATTAACAAACAGAAACGACTGGGAGTGGAGACAGTGAAGACAGCCATTTTTCTGGGAGGCGGCGCATCGGCGGCGGAAGGAGCACCACTGCAAACCGAACTGTTCTGCGACTATTTTCGACTGCTTCAGCAGGACAAAGACGCCATAAATTCCGAAATGTACCGGGAGATAGCCGTCTACTTTCGAGAAATATTCAGCATCGACATTGAGCAGCAAGAGCCAGATACCATCCACTTTCCGACCTTCGAGGAAGCCCTTGGTATTCTGGATTTGGCTGTTCGCAGGCGCGAGTCGCTGAAAGGCTTCGACTTGGAAAATATCTGCCGCAACAGTAATCGCATCGGCTTTATGCGACAGTACCTTGTGCTGCTGTTGGCCACAGTTCTTGATCATAGCCAGGATGAGCGGGGAACTCTGCACCGGCGGCTTGTGGACAAGCTCGCCACCAGTGGGTTATTGCCTCAAACCCTCTTTCTGACAACCAATTATGATACCTTGATCGACAACGCCTTGACATCTGTGCCTAATATGCAGCTTGACTACGGCCTGGAGTTCGGCAACAGGTCGCCTGTTGCCGGCACCGCCGAGGCTATCAGGCTGTTCAAAGTCCACGGCTCGCTGAACTGGCTGTACTGTCCGGCTTGCAACACCATAAGCCTCACCGGCCGGAATCAAGGAGTGCTGCGGCTTTTGACCGACAGGCAAAAGAGCGACTGCGAGCAGTGCGGATCGATCATCTTGCCTGTAATCATTCCTCCGACTTTTTTCAAGGACATGACAAATGTGTTCTTCAATATGGTTTGGAACCAAGCAGAACAGCACTTGCGCCAAGTTGAACAAATTGTTTTCTGCGGCTATTCTTTTCCTGACTCGGACTTACATATCAAGTACCTGATTAAACGGGTACAAACCAATCGGCCTAATCCACTGGATTTACGATTTGTCGTCATAAACGGTCACCCCGGCAAAAATCCATATCAGGCTGATAAGGAACATCTTCGCTACCGGCGGTTTCTGGGACCAGCGGTAGAGTACACCAGGCTTGGCTTTGAAGATTTCGCCGCCGATCCCGAAAAGATATATCGCCGGGAGTGATAGTCTTTAAGCAACCTGGAGAAGCAAAAAACCGCCGTTCCCACGGCGGTTTCAAAATCCTAGACAGGTTTTAGGCGGAGATTGGCCCGGAAATGCCGACCGGCCTTGGCGCAGGGTTTGCCGTCAACCATCACGATGTCGGCGGTAAAATTGACATTGTCAACAAAAAGGCTGCTGCCAACAGCATAGATATCGGCAGGGATCTTGGCGGCCTCGAAATCGGCGATTCGTTCGACGGTAAATCCCCCTGATACCATGATCTTGATATGCTGATAGCCAGCTTCATCTAATGCTCTGCGGACATTCAACACCAGTTGGGCGCATACTCCGGTCGGCTTGAAAGTTCCCATATAGGGCAACACCGAGACATCCACCATACTTTCGCTGGTGTCGAGTCTGATGGCCCACAGCTTATCACCCAACTCCCGCGCCACAGCCAGGGAGGTCGCAACGCAGTCATTATCATAATCTACCAGCGCTACCCGGTTGACGGCAGGGTCAATATGACGGTGAAAAGCATTGGTTGCTGCCACCGTATCGCCGCCGTAAGTGGCGATCATCGAGTGGGGGATGGTGCCAAGGGCTGCAGCTCCCCAGTAACTGCCGTTGGCGGGTGTAGAAACCCCGGAGACTCCGCCGAGATGGGCGGCGTAACCATCGCCAGGCTGCACGCTGAAATGATCGAAGCGGGAGGGGAAGAACAGCACCGGCTTGCCGCCGGCAGCCCTGACGACTTTACGAACGTTGGTAGCGATTTTAGTCTGACGGGAAAGCACTCCCAGATAGACGGTCTCCAAATGAGAGAAGTCAGCAAGATCGCCTTCAATGGTCATGACCGTTTCCCATGGTTCAATCTCGTCACCGTCGTACAAGGCCCGGATCGTCAATTTGTCCGGATTGTAGGCGCATTTTTTGATGATGGCAATCGCTTCGTCAACGCCGCAGATTACAGCGTTCTGACGCTGAAAAATCTGCATCATGACCCGGGGGTGATGGTTGTCTTTTTCAAGGATTTCCCTGGTGCGTAAAAAATAGCTGTCACTATAAAAGCCACTTTTTATTTCGTCTTCAGGTATACGGAAAAATTCAGGTGATAATCGTTGTTTCATTGCTAATTGCCTCCAAGTTGCGCACAATTTCCAGATTTACCATTAGAATTGTTCATTTATATACAATCATGATACAATAAAAACGTATTTAACGGCAATAGGAGGGCTGAGATGAATTTTAATCCCCGCATTATCACCATAACAAATCTGACAGACTCCCGCGCGGAACTCGCGGCAATCGGCTGCGATCCCCAGGGGATTCATATAATGACCGACAAAGCCTTGTTTACTGTCGTGAAACTGGAACATGTTCCCGCTAAAGCAGCTAATTTATTGAAGCAAACTTTTTTGGCCAAAGGCGGAGAAGTGGCGCTGGCTCGCGGAACTGCCGACCTGTCCATCGATTATAGTGATGTTCTGATTTGCGCCACCGCAAAACACTACCGCCTGGCTCTTGACCAGCTCAAATTGCAGCCATGGGGACTGCCCAAAGTCGCAGCGGCTATCGAATCGGCCCTGGCAACCACGAACAACTTTCCCGGGCGGGATTATTCCTGGCCCGGGTGCTGTTTGACCATCCGCCCGGGGCGTACCCTGGTCATGGGTATACTGAATGTCACTCCTGATTCCTTTTCCGACGGCGGCCGTTACGCCTCTGTCGCCGATGCCCTGAGGCAAGCCGACCAACTCATCGAAGCCGGAGCGGACATTCTCGATATTGGCGCCGAATCCACCCGTCCTTATGGTTCCCACGAGATTTCCGCCGAAACTGAGTTGGAGAGAATTCTGCCGATTCTCGAAAAGGTGGTTGCTTTTTCGCCGATTCCGATCTCGGTGGATACCTACAAGGCATCTGTGGCTGATGCGGCGCTTAAAGCCGGTGCTCATATCATTAACGACATCTGGGGACTGCAAGGCGACCCGGCAATGGCCAAGGTAGCCACCGCTCATAATGCACCGGTTATCACCATGCATAATCAAAAAGGCAGCAACTATTCTGAAGATATTATGTCCAGTATTTGCGCCTTCCTGAGAAACAGCATCCGCCTCGCTATGGATACCGGCCTGGCCTTTGAAAATATGATCATCGATCCGGGAATCGGCTTTGGTAAAACTCCGGCTCAGAATTTGGTGGTCCTGTCACGGCTGGCTGAACTAAAATCCCTGAGTTGCCCGATACTGCTGGGCACATCGCGAAAACGGTTTATCGGCGAGGCCCTTGGCGGACTGCCGGAGGACGAACGGGAGGAAGGCACCGCTGCCTCGGTCGCCTGCGGGATACTGAGCGGAGCCAACATCATCCGGGTGCATGACGTAAAGACCATGGTAAGAGTTGCAAGAATGACTGACGCTATCAAGGGAGGAAAAATGGATGAATGACAAAATTTTACTGCAAAATATGATGTTTTACGGCTATCATGGTGTTTACGAATACGAAAGGGAGCAGGGACAGCGCTTCTATGTCGACGTGGAATTAGAGTTTGATTTTGGCAAAGCAGCCGAATCGGACGACTGGCACGATACCATCGACTATGTCTCGGTCTACAACCAGGTCAAATCAATCTTTGAAACTCAGCGCTTCAAACTGATGGAATCCCTCGCCGGACATATTGCCACAACTCTTATCCAGGGGCCTATCCGTCAGGTTACGGTCCGGGTGCGCAAACCTGGCGTTCCCCTACCCGGACAGGTCGACTTTGTTCAGATTGAAACAACGAGAATCCGCCAGAAATGATTTTTCTTGGCTTAGGCTCCAACCTTGGTGATCGGGAAAATAATATTGCTTCCGCTCTGTCCAGCCTGTCCATCCATCCTCAAATCCAGTTATGCCAGACATCGTCATTATACCAGACGGCTCCGGTAGGTTACTTGGACCAGCCTGATTTCCTCAACGCCGTGGTTAGCCTGACCACCAAACTGCTGCCGCTGGCACTGCTTGATGTATGTCAGGCGGTGGAGCAGCAGCTCGGCCGGGTTAGGACTGAGAAGTGGGGGCCCAGGACCATCGATATTGATCTACTGGTTTACCATGACCTTGTATGCCATTCCGACAGGCTGACTCTGCCGCATCCCCGGCTGAAAGAACGCTGCTTTGTTTTGGTGCCGCTTGAGGAAATCGCCTCCGATACTCCTGTGGCTGACGGAATGACAGCCGGTGAATTACTGGCAGGTTGCCTGGATCAACAAGTGAATATCTATAAACAAGTGACCCGGGAGGGGAAATAGTGGCTGAACGATGCAAGGTATTGTTCCTGAGCGCGCCCATCGGCTCAGGCCATATCCGGGCGGCCCACGCAGTGGGATCGGCTATGCGCACTCTGGCACCGGCGGTTGATGTCGACTTTGCCAATGTTTTTGATTTTTTCAATCCCAGCTTAGGGCGCGGCCTTTTAAAAACCTATCTGCGGGTGCTTGACCATTTCCCGCAGGTTTACGGCCAGATGTATCAATGGGGAAACTCCAGCAAGTCAGCGGTTGCCGGCCGCGAACTGATAAGCCGCTTTCTGGCGCGGCGCATGCACGACTACATCCAGTCCAACTCGCCTTCGGCGATAGTCTGCACCCATGCAACTCCCGTCGGCCTGGTGGCCCATCTTTGCAAAACCAACAAACTTTCTGTCCCTGTTTTCGCGGTCGTAACCGATTTTGTTGTTCATCGCCTCTGGTTGTATCCCGAAATCCCAAGCTATTTCGTAGCCCACGATCATCTGTGCGCCTTTTTACGCACCCATGGCGTCGGCGCTAATCACAGTCATGCCTTCGGTATCCCGGTGGATGAACGATTTACGTTACCGCAAGAACGCAGCTGCGTTTTGGCGAGCCTCGGCCTGGACAGCGACCGCAAGACACTGTTGATCATGGGCGGGGGAGCAGGAGTGATGCCGATGGCCGATATCATCACCGCCTGTGACAAAATAGCCGCACCGCTTCAAATCATCGCCGTTACCGGTAATAATGCCGCCCTGCGGCGAGAACTGCTTGACCTGCAGTCCAGGCTGACGAACTGCACCTTGCTGCCGCTGGGCTTTGTCGATAATGTTCATGATCTGATGGCGGCGGCTGATTTGCTTATCTCCAAGCCTGGCGGCATGACCGCGGCAGAGTCCCTGTGCCGGGGCCTGCCGATGATCATCTTCCGACCGATCCCAGGACAAGAGGAGGCCAACACCCGCTACCTTGTTGATAAGGCGGTGGCAGAAACCGTCTTTAACCTTTCTGATCTTTTAAGCAAGGTCACCGAACTTCTCTTCTCCCACCCTGAGCAGCTGGCGGTCCTTCGCCGGAACGCCACCGCCCTTGGAAAACCTTCGGCGGCCATCGATATCGCCCGGGTAGTACTTTCATCCCTAAATCAACCGAAATGTTGACCAGGGACTTGACTGGAAATTCTTGACTGGTTTATAATTAGTCAAAATGGAGAGTAGGCGAAAGTACATGGAAAGGTACTTTTGGGCGGCGCTGCAGCTGGTTCCCGGCCTGGGCAATGCCAGGCTAAAAAACCTTGTCGCTCTCTTTGGTAGCGCCCAACAGGTCTGGCAGGCCCACAGGCGCGATTTATTTTTGTGCGAATGTCTGGACCTTACTACCTGTAATAATCTGTTGGCCCACCGGGAAAAGATAGTCATAGATAGAATTGCCGACGATTGGGAAAAGAGGGGTATCAGGGTAAGCTGCCTGACAGATGCCGATTACCCGCCACTACTTGCTAAAACATTCAACCCGCCTGTGGTTCTGTATTACCGGGGCCGCCTGCCGTCCATTCAGCCACTCATTGCCGTGGTCGGAGCCCGTCGGGCTTCCGCCTATGGAAGGAATGCGGCAACGATGCTAGCTTCCCAGCTTGCCGACGCCGGACTTGGCGTTGTCAGCGGGGCCGCCCGTGGAATTGACACCGCCGCCCACCAGGGAGCTCTGCAGCGTAATGGTTATACCCTGGCGGTTTTAGGCTGCGGTGTGGATATTGCCTATCCCCCGGAAAACGCCAAATTACTTGCCACCATTGCCGAACACGGGGCGATCGTTTCCGAATACGCCCCAGGAACCGCACCGATGGCCAAATTCTTTCCTATCCGCAACCGGATCATCAGTGGTCTTTCCCAAGGGGTCGTGGTGGTGGAGGCCGCTGAAAAGAGCGGCTCGCTGATCACAGCTGATTTTGCCCTGGAAGAAGGACGGGACGTCTTCGCTGTTCCTGGCAGCATTTTTTCAGCTGCCAGCCGCGGCACCCATGGCCTGATAAAACAAGGCGCCAAACCCGTGGCGACCGCTGTCGACATTTTGGAAGAATACAGCCTGGCAATCCCTGTATCGCCGGCCATGCCGGTTTTGCCCCTTAGCGGCGGACAGGCGGCTGTATTGAGTATTTTATCCAGCGACGCCCCTGTGGGAATGGAAGATATCATTAAAATAACAAATTTGCCGCCACAAGAAGTTGTCCCAATCCTTGTTCAACTTGAATTACAAGGGCTGATTGAGCAATACAGCGGACAGCGCTATGTCCGCATCCCTAAGGAGGGAAACTGTTGAGTAAAGCACTAGTCGTAGTCGAATCTCCAGCAAAAGCGAAAACCATCGAAAAGTTTCTCGGCAGAGGATTTACTGTCCGGGCCTCGATGGGCCATTTACGAGACTTGCCCAAGAGTCAGTTCGGTGTGGATGTCGATCATGAATTCACTCCTAAATACATCAACATCCGCGGCAAGGGCGATCTGATCAAAGGTTTGAAAGAAGAGGCAAAAAAAGCCACTACCGTATATCTGGCCACTGACCCGGACCGCGAAGGAGAAGCCATCGCCTGGCATCTGGCCCACATTCTCGGAATCCCGGACGACAAGGCCTGTCGCATCGAATTCAACGAAATTACCAAAACAGCCATCCAAAAAGCCATCAAGCACCCCAGATCGATCAATATTCCCCGGGTTGACGCCCAGCAGGCCAGGCGTATCCTGGACCGCATTGTCGGTTATAAACTCAGTCCGCTGTTATGGCGCAAGGTGCGTAAAGGGCTGAGCGCCGGCCGGGTGCAGTCTGTCGCCGTACGTCTGATTTGTGACCGAGAAAAGGAAATTCAGGATTTCGTGACTGAAGAATACTGGACCATCACCGCCAAACTGCGGGAGAACATGAAAGCACCGCTTTTTGACACCGAACTGGTGGCTGTCGACGGCAAAAAACCCATGATTGGCGACGAAACCACAGCAAGTGGCATTGTCCGTGATCTGGAGAAAGCCGCCTATACTGTCCAGGAGGTCAAACGCCGCGAGCGACGCCGTAACCCGGCGCCTCCGTTTATCACCAGCACCCTCCAGCAGGATGCTGTGCGCAAACTGGGCTTTACCACCCGCAAAACAATGATGCTTGCACAGCAATTGTACGAAGGTATCGATATTGTCAACGTCGGCCCGGTGGGCTTGGTTACCTATATCCGTACCGACTCAACGCGGGTTGCTACATCAGCCCAAGATGAGGCCAGAATCTATGTGACCGGGAAATACGGCGCATCCTATTTGCCGGAGAAAGCTCCGGTGTACACCAGCAAGAAGTCCCAGGATGCCCATGAAGCCATTCGCCCTACCAGCCTGGAGCTGACCCCCGACGTTGCCCGCAAGAGCTTGTCCAGGGATCAGCTGCGCCTGTATATCCTGATTTGGGAACGGTTTATCGCCAGCCAGATGTCGGCTGCAGTGTATGATACCCTTACTGTGGAAATCAAAGCCGGGCGCTTCGGTCTGCGGGCCAACGGTTCTCTGCTTAAATTTCCGGGTTTTCTGGCGGTTTACGGCGACAGCAAAGAGGACCAGGAAAAAGACCTGACTCTGCCGGAACTGAAAGAAGGAATTACCCTCAAACTGCAAAAAGTTTTGCCGGTGCAGCACTTTACCGAACCTCCGCCGCGATATACCGAGGCTTCGCTGGTCAAAATCATGGAAGAAAAAGCCATTGGCCGTCCCAGCACCTATGCGCCGATTGTCGAAACCATCGTAAACCGCGGGTATGTGGACCGGGTCGAGAAAAAATTCCAGCCCACCGATCTGGGCTTTATCGTGGTTGATCTGCTCAAAGAACATTTCCCGGATATCGTGGATGTTGATTTTACCGCCGGAATGGAAAACCGACTTGATGACATTGCCGAGGGAGAGAGGACTCGCAACCAGGTTCTGGACTCCTTTTACCAGCCTTTCGCCACAACCTTGGCCAGTGCCGAGGAGAAGATCGGTCATGTGGAACTTCCGGTGGAAGTATCGGACGTCAAGTGCGAGAACTGCGGTCAGTTCATGGTCGTAAAACAGGGACGCTACGGTAATTTTCTTGCATGTCCGGGTTTCCCGGCGTGCCGCAACACCAAACCGATTCTCAAAGAAGCCGGTGTGAACTGTCCAAAATGCCAAAGCGCTGTTGTCGAACGGCGAACCAAACGCGGCAAGATATTTTTTGGATGTTCCAGCTATCCCAAGTGCGACTATACCACCTGGGATACCCCGCTGAAGGATACCTGTCCGGAGTGCGGCTCCTTCAAAGTCAGGCACAACTTCCGGAAAGATCGCTTTACCATTTGGTGCGGTAACGAAGCTTGCACTACCAGAATAACCACTCCGGCTGCTGCAACCACGCCGAAAGACGCAGCTCCGAAGAAAAAAACAACCACGAAGAAAAAAGCAACAAAAAAGGTAAGTGGAGGCAAACGTGGCTAGCGTAGTAATTATCGGCGCCGGGTTGGCAGGAAGTGAAGCAGCCTGGCAAGCCGCCCAGGCCGGTGTCGACGTCAAACTCTATGAGATGCGTCCGCAAGTTATGACCCCTGCCCATCATACCGGCGAGTTTGCTGAACTTGTCTGCAGCAACTCACTGCGGGCCGCGGCCCTTGAAAATGCTCCAGGACTGTTGAAAGAAGAACTTCGACGGCTCAATTCACTTATCATGCAGGCGGCAGATGTCTGCAAAGTGCCTGCCGGCGGCGCCCTTGCGGTAGACCGGCAGTGTTTCAGCGAAAAAATCACCCGAACTCTGTCCCATCATCCCCGGATCACTGTCATCTCCCGGGAAGTGACCGCCATACCAGCAGAAACACCGCTGATCATTGCCAGCGGACCGTTGACTTCCCCAGCGCTGACAGCATCAATCGGCGCAATGACAGGTCAGGAACATCTCTATTTTTATGACGCAGCGGCGCCTATTGTCAGCGGTGAATCTCTCGACATGACCAAAATCTATCGCGCCTCCCGCTACGGCAAAGGTGACGACGACTACCTTAATTGCCCGATGAACAAAGACGAATACGAACGGTTCTGGCAGGCCCTCACCACGGCTGAGACCACCCCTGTCAAAGAATTTGAAAAAACCATTTTTTTCGAAGGCTGCATGCCGGTGGAGGAAATGGCTTCTCGCGGTATTGACACCTTGCGGTTCGGCCCGCTCAAACCTGTGGGGCTGGCGCACCCTATCACCGGTGAGATTCCTTACGCGGTGGTTCAGCTGCGCCAGGATAATGCCGCTGCTACATTATACAATCTGGTGGGATTCCAGACCCATCTGAAGTGGCCGGAACAGGAACGGGTTTTACGGATGATCCCCGGTCTGGAAGAGGCCTCATTCGTGCGCTTTGGGGTGATGCACCGCAACACTTTCATCAATTCACCCCGGCTACTGGAGGCTACGCTGCAGCTACGCGATAATCCCGGCATATTCTTTGCCGGCCAGATTACCGGTGTGGAGGGTTACATCGAATCAGCAGCCACCGGCCTGGTGGCCGGTGTCAACGCCGCCCGCCTGGCGCTTGGGCGCGAACTTCTGGTTTTCCCTCACGAAACCGCCCACGGCTCCTTGTGCCGCTATGTTACCCAGGCCGATCCCGCCCACTTCCAGCCCATGAACATCACTTTCGGTCTTTTACCGCCGCTGGGCGCCAAAGTCCGGGACCGTAAACAGCGTAACAGAACCATTGCAGAGCGGGCGCTGCGCGAGCTGCAAAAATTTAGTGAAAAGTTTGACAACAATCTTGCATAAATTGAACTTGTATGCTAGTATAAATTAGTAATTTGCCCAAATAAATTTTCGACAAAAAGCGTGGTTATATGGACTCGTTGACCAAACATCTGGATGACTTTATCCTATATCTCCGGATCGAAAAGAACGCCTCCCCGCACACTGTCAATAACTACCGGGCAGATATCGATCGTTTCTTCGTATTTGCCAGAGAGCATTGTGTCGGCGAGGTTCTTTTTGCACATGTGACCCCTCTACTGATAAGAGCATATTTGGCAAAACTCAAAGAAGAGGATTACGCACGGCGCACCATTGCGCGTAGAATCGCCGCGCTAAGGTCCTTTTTTCACTTTCTCTGCCGGGAGTCTGTTTTGGCCGAAAACCCGTTTAAAGCCATCCATACTCCAAAACTGGAAAAGCGGTTGCCGGTTTTTCTTGATGCCCACGAAGTCGCTGATCTTTTGAATCTGCCGGAAAACAGCACCTTGGGCCGCCGTGACGCTGCGCTGTTGGAACTGTTATACGCGACAGGCGTACGAGTAAACGAGCTTGCCAGTCTAACCATAAGAGACGTTGACCTGATCAGCGGCTACGCACTCGTATACGGCAAAGGCTCGAAAGAGCGGGTTGTTCCGGTGGGACGCAAGGCAATAGCTGCCGTCCAAGATTATCTGGCTGCTTCCCGGCCGAGGCTTTGCGCCAATGACTCCACGACTCGCCATGACACTCTTTTTGTCAATAAATCCGGCGGACCATTAACCGATCGCAGTATTCGGCGGATTCTGGCCAAATATGTTGACCAACTGGCGATTACAAAGAACGTCAGTCCTCATACCATCAGACACAGCTTTGCCACTCATCTGCTCAATAACGGAGCTGATTTGCGCTCGGTCCAGGAGCTGTTGGGGCATGTTAACCTCTCGACAACTCAGCTGTACACCCATGTAACCAAGGAAAGAATGAAAGCCGTATACCAGCAGTCCCATCCTCGCGCCTAGGAGGTATCAGGATGTTTCACGCAACAACCATTGTCGCCGTCCGCCATAACGGAAGAATCGCCATCGCCGGTGACGGTCAGGTAACTTTTGGTGGCAACACCGTCATGAAGCATAACGCCAAAAAAGTCCGCCGATTATACCATGGCAAAGTACTTGCCGGGTTTGCCGGATCAGTGGCTGATGCTTTTACACTTTTTACCAAGTTCGAACAAAAGCTAGATGAATTCAACGGCAACATGATGCGAGCCGCGGTGGAACTGGCCAAAGAATGGCGGCTCGACCGTGTTCTGCGACGCCTGGAAGCACTTCTCATTGTGACCGACGCCGAACATCTATTGATCATATCCGGCAATGGGGAAGTCATTGAACCTGACGATGGTGTCACTGCCATCGGCTCAGGGGGACCGTACGCGCTTGCAGCCGCGCGGGCCCTGATTGCCCATTCGACCCTCACCGCACCCGAGATTGTCCAGCAGGCACTGGAAATCGCCTCATCAATTTGCGTTTTCACTAATGACCATATAACGGTTGAAGAGTTATAAAATGAAGGGGGGAGTATCTTGAGTGAAATGAAGCCCAGCCAGATTGTAGTCGAACTCAACAAGTACATTGTCGGCCAACATCAGGCGAAACGGTCGGTAGCGGTCGCTTTGCGCAACAGGTGGCGCAGCAGGCGGTTGCCAGACGACTTAAAAGACGAAATTATACCCAAAAATATATTGATGATCGGGCCCACCGGTGTTGGTAAAACTGAAATTGCCCGCCGGCTGGCCAAATTGGTGAACGCCCCATTCATTAAAGTGGAAGCCACCAAATTTACCGAAATCGGCTATGTTGGCCGCGATGTGGAGTCTATGGTGCGGGATCTGGTTGAGACCGCCATCCGCATGGTCAAGCAGGACAAAATGGCAGAGGTGTCCGACAAAGCCAAAACTTTGGCAAATGAACGAATCCTGGAACACTTCCAGCCTTCAACAAAAAAAGAACAGATTCGCAACCCCTTTGAAATGCTTTTTTCCGGCGGACTCGCTTCGCCTCAGGCAACACCGCCGCAAGCCGACGAAACCACATATGACTCACAACGCGAAGAATGGCGCCGGCGTCTGGCAAACGAAGAACTGGAAGATGAGCTTATCGAAATCCTGGTGGAAGACAACAATCACCCGATGGTCGGGATGTTTGCCGGTTCAGGCATGGAAGAGATGGGCATCAATATTAACGACATGCTCGGTAATCTGATGCCGAAAAAACAAAAAAAGCGCAAAGTCACCGTATCAGCCGCCCGAAAAATATTTATTCAGGAAGAGGCCCAAAAGCTGATCGATATGGACGAAGTAACAGCGGCGGCCGTCAGTTTGGCGGAAAATTCCGGAATCGTCTTTCTCGATGAAATCGATAAAATTGTCGGTCGCGGTCAATCCTCAGGTCCAGATGTTTCGCGGGAAGGGGTCCAGCGCGACATCCTGCCGATTGTCGAAGGTTCAACAGTTGTGACGAAATACGGCCCGGTAAAAACCGACCATGTTTTGTTCATTGCGGCAGGAGCCTTTCATACATCGAAACCTTCCGACTTGATTCCAGAGCTTCAGGGTCGCTTTCCCATCCGAGTCGAGTTGACCAGCCTCTCGAAAGACGATTTTCGCCAAATTCTCACCGAACCGGCCAACGCTTTGATAAAACAATATACTGCGCTACTGGCAACAGAAGGTATAATGCTGGAATTTAGCGAAGAAGCTATTGATGAGCTCGCCGATATTGCGTGTGTCGTCAACGCCCAGACCGAAAACATCGGTGCCCGCAGACTGCACACCATATTGGAAAGACTTTTGGAAGACATCGCCTTCGATGCTCCCGATTTGCCGGAACATAACATCTCCATCACTCGCGATTACGTGAAACAGAGACTTGAAGCCATCGTAATCAATCAAGATCTCAGTCATTTCATACTATAGATAAATCTCAGTCAAAGGAAAGGCAGGTAAAATTATCGTGTTAACTTTGCTAGAACGTACCCGTATCATAAATAAACTGCTGCAAAAATCAGACAAAGTCGGTTATTCACAGATGTCAGCTGTACTCAGTAATGTAATGAGCTGCAACGCTTATATTGTCAGTAAAGAAGGCATTTCCCTCGGCTATGCCTTGCTGGATCAATTCGAATGTGAAATCATGCTGGAACGAGTGTTGTCTCTGGGACATTTTCCCGACCGCTATGTAGACTGGTTGCTGAGAATCCATGATACCTCTCCCAACCTCAGACTGGAGGGTGGACAGTGCGCCTTCCGCGAAGCCACAGAATGTATTTTCCGGGACAAATTCACCACCATAGTCCCAATCCACGGTGGCGGCGACCGCCTCGGCACTCTGATAGTCGCCAAGTTTGAAGATGAGTTCACTGATGATGATCTTATCCTGGCCGAATACGGCGCAACCGTTGTCGGAATGGAAATCCTGCGCGACCATAGTGAAAAGATCGAGGAAGAAGCCCGGAAGAAGGCCACCGTTCAAGTCGCCCTGGGTACATTGTCCTACTCTGAACTAGAGGCTGTCATGCATATCCTGAACGAACTGGAAGGCAATGAGGGTCTTTTGGTTGCCAGCAAAATTGCCGACAGGGTGGGCATCACCCGTTCAGTAATCGTTAATGCCCTCAGAAAGTTTGAAAGCGCCGGGGTTATCGAATCAAAATCCCTGGGAATGAAAGGCACCTATATCAAGGTGTTGAACGAGCGTCTGCTTGACGAACTCAACAAACTAAGAAAATAGGACTAAAGTCTGATAAAGTTTTCGAAAAAGTATTTTATAGCGAATATAATTCCCAGAAAATGAACATATTTCCCAGAAAATAGGACTAGAGTCCCAAAATCACCCATCTCTTGATGGGTGATTTTCTTGTATATTGGGGAATGCAGGAGAATTTAAGCGAAAATTTACGTTTTCTGTCAATCGTCGCAAAAGGATTTTGATTAATTATGTAGAATGAAGCAAAAGATGTAGTATGCAAAACCTAATTTTCCCATATCAAAGGGGGCTATGTAGTGGTGAAGTCAATTTTATCGTCTCCTCAGGAAACCGTACTGGAAAATGCGCTGGCGGCTTCAGCTACCCGCCAAAAACTAATCAGCAACAATATAGCCAATGTCAATACTCCGGGCTTTAAACGCAGCGACCTTGCCTTTGAGGATGTACTTACCGAGACGATGAACACAAAACACTCCCAGTTGAGCCGAACCAACATGCGCCATTTGGAGGGCCGGGCAACCGGAGGATTCGGGCCGCAAATCATCACCGACCCCAACACCTCAGTCCGTACCGACAACAACAATGTTGACATCGACATCGAGATGTCCAACCTGGCGAAAAACACCCTCTATTATCAATCGGTTGCTCAAACCCTGGGCAGTTATTTTTCCAACCTGATGTCCGCCATTAAAGGTCAATGATGAAAGGAGAATCAACTTATGAGTATGTTCGGAGGGATTGATGCTTCCGCTTCAGGCTTGACGGCCGAGCGACTGCGCATGGACGTCATTTCCAATAATATAGCCAACGCCAATACCACCCGAACCGTCGAGGGCGGTGCTTACCGCCGCCAGATGGTAGTCTTTCAGCCCCGCAGCGACGACTCATCCTTCGCCCAGATCATGAACAATCAGATGGATGCCGGCAGTGGGGTTAGGGTTGTGGGCATTATCAAGGATACCTCACCTTTCAAGAAAATGTATGATCCCGACGCCAATAGCGAAGGTTATGTCGATATGCCCAACATCAATATCGTATCCGAAATGGTGGATATGATAACCGCTACCCGGGCCTATGAAGCCAACGTCACCGCCGTAAACGCCGCTAAGGGCATGGCGATTAAAGCCCTTGAAATCGGTAAGTAAAGGAGAATGACAGTGCGTATTGAACCGCTAAAGTTATTTCAATCCGGTGCAGAGCGCGTACTCCAGAGCGACACCGACCAGGCGACCGGGACAGCCGCCGGCAAAAGTTTCGGCAACATGTTGGCTGACGCCATAGGTGATGTCAATAAACTCCAGCAGAATGCCCAACAGGCTTCCAATAACCTGGCGACAGGCAAACTCAATGACGTTTCCGAGGTTGTCATTGCCACTGAAAAAGCGACCCTCGCTTTGCAACTTACTATGCAGGTGAGAAATAAGATTGTCGAGTCCTACCAAGAAGTTATGAGGATGCAAGTGTAAGTTGTTAAGTACGCCCTGTTAATTATTCGTCGCTTAAAGAGGTGGATTCGATGGCCGAATGGCGGGAACAGTCCAAGCGCTTATGGCAAAATCTCAGCAATAAACAAAAGTATTCGATTGCCGGCTCTGCTTTAGTGATTTTTTTCGGGATTCTTGCCTGGAGTTATTGGTGGGGCAGCCGTCCGGACTATGTACCTTTGTTTACCAATATGGACGCCAAGGACGCCGGTGAAGTCGCAGCAAAGCTCAAGGAATCTAAGATTGCTTACGAAATAGGCAATAACGGTTCAACAATACTGGTTACATCCAAGGATGTCTACCGCGTCCGTCTGGAATTAGCCAGCCAGGGGTTACCGCGCGGCAGCAAAGGATTTGAAATCTTCGACACAAACAAATTCGGCGCCACCGAATTCCAGAACAAGGTCAATTATTTGCAGGCGCTGCAGGGCGAACTGACCCGCACTATCGAGCAGATGACCGAGATCGAAAAAGCCCGTGTACATATCGTTTTGCCTGAAGACAGTCTGTACAAGAAAAACGAGAAACCAGCCACGGCATCGATTATGCTCAAACTGCGGCCTTCCGCCCAATTAAGCCGCGAGCAGGTGAAAGGCATTGTCAATCTGGTAGCCCACAGTATTCAGGGATTAAAACCTGAAAACGTCACAGTGGTTGACAGCTTTGCCCGGGTATTGAATGAACAATCTGATTCAGTAGGTCTGCCCAGCGCCGCTACACTGACTCAAATCGAACTGACCAAAAAGGTCCAGGACGATTACCAACGAAGCGCCCAGAGTATGCTTGAACAGGTATTGGGTGCCGGAAAATCAGCTGTGCGGGTCAGCGTAGAACTAAACTTTGATCAGCGAACTGTCGACCGTCAGACCTTTGAGCCGGTAGTCGACGACAAAGGTATTATCAGAAGCTCCCAGGAAACTGCCGAAAACTATAAAGGCAGCGCGCCCGCCGGCGGCGTGCCTGGCACTACTTCCAACATCCCCGGCTATGTCAGCAGCAGCAATACCCAGTCTACCTACGAAAAGAAAGAATCTACACGCAATTATGAAATTAATGAAGTCAAGGAAAAAGTAGTGGTCACCCCTGGATCAATTCGCCGGCTGACGGTCGCTGTTCTGGTTGACGGCAACGTGACCAAGGCTCAGCAGGACACCATTACTAAGACAATTTCCTCGGCCCTTGGCTTTAATCAGGTTCGCGGCGATGTCATATCAGTCGAAGGCATCCCGTTCAGTACCGATGCAGCTGATAAACAACGCAAGGAAGAGCTGGAGCTCGAACAACAACAAGCCAGGTTGCAGTGGATGAAACTTGGAGCAGTGGCAGTTGCCGTCATCGGTTTCTTCTTCCTGCTGAGAAGTCTCATGCGCCGCCGACAGGCCGACGAAGATGAAGCCGACATGATGGAACTGACCCAGGCAATCCAGGAGCAGCATGCCATGGAAATGGCTGCTGGCGAGTCATCCCAACAAGACAGGGATCGACTGGCTCAGCGTGAAGCCATCTCCAAGATTGCCAAGGGCAAACCTGATGAAGTGGCCCAACTTATTAAGACCTGGTTGAGCGAAGAATAGTTGGAGGGAGGGTGAGCATGTGGCGGTACTGGCAAATGACATGAATGGCAGACAAAAGGCAGCCATACTCCTCATCGCTTTAGGCCCGGATATCGCGGCTGCTATATTCAAGCACCTGCGGGAAGATGAAATTGAAAAACTCACCCTGGAAATTGCCAACCAGCGTAAAGTAACCCAGGAGATGAAGGACAAGGTGCTGGTGGAATTTCACCAGATGGCCCTCGCCAAAGAATATATCTCCAGCGGCGGTATCGATTACGCTCGCGAGATCATCGAAAAGGCGTTAGGCGCGGAAAAAGCTGTAATGATTATTAACAGGCTGACCTCAAGTCTGCAAATCCGCCCCTTTGACTTCGCCCGCAAAACCGATCCCGGTCAGCTGCTCAACTTTATCCAGAACGAGCATCCTCAGACCATTGCCCTGATCATGGCCTATCTGCAACCTGAGCAGGCTGCTGCCATCATCTCAGCTCTGGCGCCTGACCGCCAGGTTGATGTTGCCAAACGTATCGCTCTAATGGATCGCACTTCACCTGACATCATCAAGGACGTAGAGCGGATTTTAGAACGAAAACTTTCCTCCATGGTTACCCAGGATTTCACTGCAGCCGGCGGTGTGGATTCGATAGTCGAAGTTCTGAACCGGGTCGACCGGACTACCGAGCGGACGATCATCGAAAACCTCGAAGTCCAGAACCCGGAACTGGCCGAAGAAATCAAGAAACGGATGTTTGTATTCGAAGACATCGTGCTGCTTGATGACCGGTCACTGCAGCTGGTTCTGCGCGAAATTGATTCCAAGGATCTGTCGCTGGCATTGAAGGCTTCGTCCAATGAAGTGGCTGAAAAGATTTACAAAAACATGTCAAAACGCGCCGGGGAAATGTTGCGCGAGGAAATTCAATATATGGGGCCTGTCCGTATTCGCGATGTTGAAGAAGCCCAGCAAAAAGTTGTCAATGTTATCCGTCGTCTCGAAGAGTCTGGTGAAATCATAGTTTCCCGTGGTAAAGGGGACGAGATCATTGTCTAATATTTTTAAACTGATATCTGTTCGCAATACACCGATAATCATTAAGGCACCTGTTTACCTTGTGCCTAAAGAGCCTGATCCTGAGCCGGAAGAACCTGATAATACCGAGTCCGCTGCAGCCGCGGCTCTTCTCATGGACACCATCGGCACCGAAACTCTGGTGGAAGCCCATCAGAAAGCCGCCGATATTGTCGGTTCATCTCGGCAAGAGGCCGAGGAGATAATCGTCTCGGCGACCAAACAGGCTGATCAGTTGAAATTAGACGCTTATGATCAAGGATATCGGGAAGGATATCAGTCCGGTCTCGACCAGGCCCGTCAGACCATTGATGAAGCCACAAGTCGCGCCGAGAAACTCGCAACCGCAAGCGCGATTCAGGCTACCGAGACATTATTAGCCTCAGAGCGTCAGATGGTGGATATCGCCTTAGCCGTCGCCCGCAAAATCCTCAATCGTGAAATCGCGCTAAACTTCGATACTGTTTTGCCGATTGTCGCCGCCTCTTTGGAAAAGGTCCGCGACCAAGACGCGATTACTGTCCGGGTATGTCCGGAAAATTTTGACTGTGTCAGTGAAGCCAAACCTCAGTTACAATCCCAGCTGACCCAAGAAGCCAACCTGACTGTCATCAGCGACTCGGGTCTAAAAAATGGCGACTGTGTTGTCGAGACAGCTTTCGGTGTAATTGACGCCAGAATTGATACTCAATTTGAAGCCGTTAAATCTTCCTTGAAGGAAGCTGCCAATGAATGACTTCTGTGCTGACAAATATCTTAACGCTTTATCTGCCGCTAAACCCATTCAACAGGTAGGAAAAGTAACCCAGATTATAGGCCTGTTGATCGAGTCCCGCGGCCCGAAGGTAAATATTGGAGATCTATGTTACATTAAATCACCTGACGGCGATATGACTTTGCCGGCAGAAGTCGTCGGGTTCCGTCAAAACCAGGTTTTACTTATGCCGCTTGGCGAGATGCATGGCATCGGCCCCGGCTGTGTGGTGGTTTCTGCTAACCGGACCTTGAAAGTAAGAGTTGGTCCGCAGATTCTGGGCCGGGTCTTCGATGGACTGGGTAATCCCATTGATGGAAAAGGACCGGTAGTCGCAGACTGCGAATATCCCATGCACGCCGCACCGCCACCACCGCTGAGCCGCAGTCGCATAGTCGATAAAATCTCGGTTGGTGTCCGGGCGATTGACGGTGCGCTGACCATGGGGCGGGGACAGCGGGTGGGTATCATGGCCGGCAGCGGCGTGGGAAAAAGCACCTTGCTGGGGATGATTGCCCGCAACACCGAAGCTGATGTCAGTGTCATCGCACTAATCGGTGAACGCGGCCGTGAGGTCCGCGAATTCATTGAACGCGACTTGGGTGAGGAAGGCCTGAAACGGTCAGTAGTTGTTGTCGCAACTTCAGATCAACCAGCCCTGCTTCGACTCAAAGGAGCGATGACCGCTACCGCTATAGCCGAATACTTCCGCGATCAAGGGCTCAATGTCATGATGATGATGGATTCGGTAACCCGGTTTGCCGCAGCTCAACGCGAGATTGGCCTAACGGTGGGTGAGCCGCCGGCCACCAGAGGATACACTCCTTCGGTATTCGCCGTACTGCCAAAACTGCTGGAACGAACCGGCGCCTCAGATAAAGGGTCAATCACCGGTATCTATACTGTCCTTGTGGATGGCGATGATATGAATGAACCAGTGGCCGACACCGTCCGAAGCATCCTAGATGGTCATATTGTCTTATCACGACGGCTGGCTGAACAAAATCACTACCCAGCCATTGACGTGCTTGCCAGTGTCAGCAGACTGATGCTTGAAGTAGTTGAGAAAGACCACTGGCAGGCCTCGCAACAACTCCGCACTCTTATGGCTACTTATAGCGACGCCGAGGACCTCATCAATATCGGAGCCTATGTATCCGGCAGCAATCCCGGCATTGACCGCTCCGTTCAGTCAATCACCCCTATTCGCGAATTCCTCCGCCAGGAAATCTTCGAACAAACTGATTTTGCACAGACACGGCAGCGACTTTTATCCTTGGGGATTTGATGGTTGGCAAGAGGTGATTAGATTATGCAAGCATTCCAGTTTCGCCTTGATACTCTGCTCAAATATCGCCGCATGAAAGAGGAAGAGGCCCAGATACAACTGGCCCAGTCCACGGCGCTCTTGCTACGCGAAAAAGAATGTCTCGACGCCTTTCAACAAGACCTGGCCTCACATATTGAGACCATCCGCGACAAGCAACAACAGCCAATAACTGTTGCGACATTTAAGATGTTGTACGATTATCACGATAAAATTAAGAAAGACATTATCAACCAGCAGCTCCAATTAATGCTTGCCACAACGCGCCGCCAGCAAGATTTATCAGTGCTGGAACAAGCGATGAAAGCTCATAAACTTGTTAAAAAACTGCGGGAAAAACGTTTGCTTCAGTATCAAACCGAAATGTTACATGATGAACAGAAACATTTGGATGAACTGGGGCTACAGGTTTTTGCCCGCAATTAGTGAGGATGTGCCGCTATGGATGGAATTCAAAAAATCATGCAGCGGATCTCGACGATCGAGCAACGTTTCGGAGGCACGACGGCTATGCCGGCAGCATCTTTCGCCGATACTCTTGGGCAGGCGGAGAGCAAGCAGCCAAAGGCCGCTGCCAATACAGCAGCAGCGACCGGATCCCGTAGCGAAGTTGAAAATATCATTCGCAGCACCGCAGCCAAATACAATCTTGATCCGAAACTGGCTCTGGCGGTCGCCACTACTGAATCCAATCTTCAACCCCAGGCAGTTTCCCCGGCCGGCGCGGTGGGTGTCATGCAACTGATGCCTGACACGGCACGGGGCCTCGGTGTGCAAAACAGCTGCGACCCGAAGGAAAACATCGACGGCGGTATTCGCTATCTATGCCAACTGCTCAATACTTTCGGCGGCGACACCACCAAAGCCCTGGCGGCCTACAACGCCGGACCTGAAGCAGTGAAGCAGTATAATGGCGTTCCACCCTATCCCGAAACCCAGGAATATGTCAACAAAGTAATCGACCTGAGCCGCTGATTTGGCTGTTGAATAAACTCTCCAGATAAAGGCAGGCAGATAACATATGGCTAAACCAAATACTCCAGCCTCAACTGCAAAAGCAAAGTCACCGTTAAAGCCGCAACCGCCGCCCAAAAAAAAGCGACGGATACTGCTGACCTTTTTCATTGTTTTTATGCTGTTTATGATTGCAGGTGCCAGCTTTGCAGCCGGAGTTTATTTCAAAATCATTGACGGACCCTTTCTTGCCCAACAACTGAAGCTATACGACTATCCTGTCATAGGACAGTATTTCCCGCGGCCTATGACTAACTTTGAGACTGTTGACCTCGCAGAGAGCCCCGCAGAAACAGCAGCGGCAACTCTGTCAACGACTGCTTTGCCGGCAGCATTACCGCCCATTGGTCCGGCCCAGGCCGATGTTGACAAAGAAAAGCTGGCCAAAATCGCCAAACAGGAAGAAGCAAAACGGATCACCAAACTCGCCCGGCTGTATAACGGGATGAAGCCTGACGAAGCCGTACCGATACTGAACCAACTCGACGACGCAACTGTTATCGCCATTTTGAACAAAATGGAAGAGGATCAGGTTTCAAAAATCATGGCCCAGCTTGACCCCAAGCGGGCGGCCCGCCTCACCGAGAATATTCTAAAAGGCAAAACTGGCTAGTCTTTTAGTATAGAAGAACGCAGAGAGGAGGTGAAACAATGAATGGAGCTCTAATTCCTTTTATCGCAGAAGTTCAGCACAACATCCCAATCAAGCAAATGTCAACCAAGGCGAGCGGTGACGCCAAATCCCAGAACGGCAGTGCCTTTAACAGCGTTCTGGCCTCAGCGGTGACTACCAAAACAGCAGGCCCTCCGCCCAAATCCGGTAACACTGCTGATAAAGACAACCCCGCAGAGACAGCCGCTACCGCCGATACGACCAACCTTGCGGCATTGATGCAGCAGACAATACAGCTGCCGATCCCGCCGCCTGCTCCGCCGCAAGCTGTCGGAGCAGTTGTACAAGGGCAGACAATCAGCACAGTCAACACCATTAGTGCCGTCAATGTTGTTGCCGCGTTTGATCCGGCAAGCCAAGCCTCATCTCAAACGCTGACAAGCCCGCTCACAACGGCGCAAACTCCCGGTGCCAACCTTTCCGCAACCGATGCCCAGACTCTTGTGTCTGCGGCCCTGCTGAACGCCAATCAACAGTCCACGGCAACTCAAACAACACCGGGTCCGATTATTCCAGTCCAGACGCCGCTCCCGACTGATCCAAAACTGACTTCGGCGATTCTGGTCCAACAGCCACTGCCGGCCAGCCAGCAAAATGTTGGCTTATCACCAGTAGTAGCAACAACATCGACTACCGACCCGACTCTTACCACTGCTGCTGCTGCAACGCCGCAGCAAGCTGCAGTCGAAATCGCCGGGCAACCTCCCGCCGCGTTGGTAACAAGCAGTCAGCCGGGCAGCCAGACCCAACCAGTGACCATCGGCAAGGTCATTCCCACCCACATTCAGAACCTTGCGCCGACCATTCCCGCACCGACCGGCCCGGATCAAACCGCCGCCACCGCCCCGGTTAGCCTGCACAGTGCAGCCCAGACAGTCGCCGCCACCCAGGATTCCAAGCCAGGCAACAACGACGACGCACTGTCAGCCGGCAATCTGTTCGTCACCGACACCGCGGGCGATAAACCAGAGACATCAACAAATATGTCGACCTCATTTGTCGGCATCCTCGACCAGCAAATCAGTCATGCCAATCAGTCTACAGCCCCGGCAACCGAGACGCCGCAAGCAGCCCGGCCCGACCCCTACGACATCGCCGGTCAGATTGTGGAACAAGCCAAACTGATCACCAGGCCGCAAAACTCGGAGATGATCATACGCCTCAAGCCTGAGCACCTGGGCGATCTGACCATGAGGATCGTGGTCGAAAACGGAACCGTAAGCGCCGCGTTTCATTCCTCCAATCCCGACGTACGGGCCGCGCTAGAAGCTTCCCAGACCCAGTTCAGGCAGGATATGTCCAACCAGGGAATCAAGATCAACCATGTCGGCATTTACGCCTCCCTGGACCAGTTTTCCGGCAACCAGCAGCGCAGCTTTTTCCAGCAACAAGAAGTAAAAATCAACCCACAGTCCCGGGACGGACAGGAGGCCATCGAAGCGGCGGAAGCCGTATCCTCAGCCGCTGCCGCGGGACTAACGACTACCTCCGGTATTGATTACCGGGTATAAGAGAAAGGAAGTGAAAGCATGTCAACAACGCCAATATCCCCAGCATCGACAACAACCCCGACCAATCAGCCAGCAACCGTCTCTAGTCCCAGTTCGGTTCTCGGCAAAGATGATTTTCTCAAACTGCTTGTAACCCAGCTGCAGAACCAGGACCCCCTGAAACCCATGGACAACACTGAGTTCATTTCCCAGATGGCCCAGTTCTCCAGCCTGGAACAGATGCAGAACATGAATTCCTCCATGACCGCCCTGCAGGCCACCACAATGATCGGCACCACCGTAGGCTGGAGCGACGCCAACGGCAACGCCTTGAGCGGTGTAGTGCAGTCTGTGGCCATCGCCAACGGCACTGTCAGCCTTAATGTCAGCAATTCAACCAGCAGCTATACAGTCGATATGAGCACAGTCACCTCGGTGGCTCCGACCTTAGCGGCATCTAACCAGAATAACACGGCATCTTTGTAAGGAGGCAAGTTTTATGGCTGACAGTCGCATTTATTACCCTCAGCAAAGCATCCTGCCGGTAACACGGCCTGTCACACAACCGACAAATCAGCCATCCATCAAACCTGCCGCAGGCTCCGGCCCAACCTTCGATAAGGTACTGGAGCAGCAACTGACCGGACTAAAGTTTTCCCAGCACGCCCTGCAGCGTCTGCAAAGCCGCAATATCCAGCTGAGTCCGACCGATCTTGACAAGATCAGCGGCGCGGTCGATGCGGCGGCGCAAAAAGGGTCCAGTGATTCGCTCATTCTGATGAACAATCTTGCGCTGGTGGTAAGCGTAAAGAACCGGACAGTGATAACAGCCATGGATGGCGCCAACATGAAATCCAATGTGTTCACCAACATCGACAGTGCGGTTATCGTATAACGGGCTGGACCTCTTAAGGAAAGCCCCGGCCGTTGAATGACAGATACGGCCAGCGTCTAATAAACGCCGCACAACAAAAATAAAAGGGAGGTCATCGATTATGATGCGTTCCATGTTCTCCGGTGTGTCGGGCCTGCAGGCCCAACAGACCGCGATGGACGTCATAGGCAATAACATTGCCAACGTCAACACAGCAGGCTTTAAAGACAGTCAAGTAAACTTTCAGGATATTCTGAACCAGACTCTCCAAGGAGCCTCGGCTCCTCAGAGCAACCAGGGCGGCACAAACCCAATGCAGGTGGGCCTGGGTGTCAAGGTATCCAGCATCACCACCGTCTTCACCCCCGGCAGCTTCCAGTCCACAGGGGTCAACACCGACCTGGCCATCAACAACGACGGCTTCTTCCAGGTCTCCAACGGCAGCGACAAGCTTTACACCCGCGCCGGGGCCTTTATCTATGACAGCGTCGGCAACCTGGTAGATCCGGGAACCGGATATCAGGTTCAGGGCTGGATGCGTAATCCCATCACCGGCCAGATAGACACCAACGCCCCAACTACCGATATCACCGTGCCCAAGGGAGTCACCATGGCCCCCAAGGTCTCCACCGAGCAGACTCTCACCGGCAACCTGTCCGCGGCCGCCAATCTCGGCGATTCCACCCAGACTTCGGGCAATGTGTATGATTCCCTGGGCAACTCCCATATGGTTTATACCACCTACTACAAAGAGTCAACCACGCCTGCCGTTCCTGGCCCGGTTACAACTACCTGGCTGGCCGACGTAAATATTCCCGACCAGGGTCTAGAGAAATATTACAAGATCACCATGGACGCCAGCGGTAAATTCAGCAGCGTTCAGTCGGTCACCCCTCCGGCGGTCGCGACGTCTGCTCTTGTTATGCCCAAAATGCAGATGGATGCCACCAATACTACCTACCAAGATTACGCTGTTTTCGACAACAATGGCAAAATGCATGACCTGCAGTTCACCTTTACCCCGACTACTGCAGGGAACACTGCGGCCGGCGCGACCTGGAGCTATACGGTCGCCGACAAGACCGACGCCACTTCCAGCATCAGCGGCGGCACCCTCACCTGGACGGGAGCGGCTTATACCGGACTTCCGGCAGCAGGAACTCAAATGGTACCGACCAATTTCCCGGCTGCAGGTATTACAATGACAGCCACAGTTTCGACTGCTCCGGCTACCGGCGGATTTGTCGCCCAAAATACCCCGGCATACGTTGGCCTTGCTGCGGCAGCCCCGCTGGCCTTTACTCCCACCGGCGCCGGCGCTATGACCGTGGCCCTGAATTTCAACGCCCTGACCGGTTACCAGACCACATCCAACGCCATTCCGCCCACCACCGACGGCTATGCCTCAGGCACATTGACAGGCACCACCTTCGATTCTTCAGGGGTCATTGTCGGCACTTTCGACAACGGCATGACCATGGACCTGGGCCAGGTGGCTCTGGCCACCTTTAATAACCCGTCAGGCCTGGTCAAAGATGGCAATACCATGTTCTCAGTATCCAACAACTCTGGTGACGCCAACGTCGGCACAGCCAACACCGGCGGACGGGGCACCATCAGCGCCAGCGAGCTGGAGGCCTCCAACGTCGATCTGGCCACAGAATTCAGCAACATGATCATCACCGAACGCGCCTTCCAGGCGAATTCCAAAATTATCACAACCTCAGACGAGATGCTCCAAACCCTGACCAACTTGAAGCAAGGATAAGAATGGGGGGGCGGTAGCCCCCCTGGTCTCTTTCCATTATCAATAGCTGGAGGTCTTACGCAATGATAAAGCTTACAAGGTTCAAAACCACTGACCACGAGTTCGTGCTGAATGCCGAGCTCATCGAAACCATCGAGGAAACCCCCGACACGGTAATTACCCTGACCACCAACAAAAAACTTCTTGTCGAGGAATCGATGGATGAAGTGGTGCGCCGGGTAATGGAATACCGCAGGTCGTTATCCAGGAATATGCGATAACTGAGGTGATGATATGGACTTAACCACCCTTTTGGGATTAATCATCGGCATCGGTGCCGTACTCGGTTCAGTGCTTCTGGAAGGCGGCCACTTATCCAGTTTGGTCAGCATCCCCGCTTTTGTCGTCATCGCTGGCGGAACCTTCGGCGCCACCGCCATCGGTTTTACGCTGGAAGAGCTGAAAACTATACCAGTGTTGATGCGGATCGCGTTTACAGAAGAAAGCCACAATATTGCTCAACTTATCTCCACTCTGGTCGGGTTTGCCGAAAAAGCCCGTCGCGAGGGCCTACTCGCCTTGGAAGACGATTTATCGGTTATTGAAGACAAATTCCTGCGCAAAGGAATGCAGCTGGTTATTGACGGCACGGATGCCGAACTGGTGCGCAGTATTATGGAGACCGAACTGGCTTTTATCCAGGAACGCCACCATAAGGGCGCCAGTATATTTGAGACCGCCGGCGGCTACGCGCCGACAATGGGTATTGTCGGCACAGTCATGGGCCTAGTACACGTTCTTGCCAATCTGAAAGATACCGACTCACTCGGACCCGCCATTGCCGTTGCGTTTCTTGCAACATTCTACGGTATCTTCAGCGCCAATATTTTTTTCCTGCCGATATCCGGCAAGCTGT
>Ga0316228_1001235_pt1 | contig 28068 bp, 22 predicted proteins | sample TBH18021metaG_FD_206005 | JGI IMG/M metagenome (GOLD analysis project Ga0316228, IMG submission 206005) | Freshwater microbial communities from Trout Bog Lake, Wisconsin, USA - TBH18021 | ecosystem: Environmental > Aquatic > Freshwater > Lake > Hypolimnion/Profundal zone | place: USA: Wisconsin... | reverse complement strand
TTCGCCTCCCGCAGGGCGTGATAGATGGCCTCCCGGCCACTCTGAATATATACGGCGTTGATGCCCAGACGCTGAGCGATCCCGGTGGACATCACCCCGCCGATAATGATGTCAATACCGCTGTTCTTAAGCTCCCTGATGCTCGGCTCGGCGTCGTCTTCATCGCGCACCGGAACAACAACAAGCTCCACAGGGATGATTTCCTCGATGCCTTTGGCGCCGTAGAGCATCTCCTCAGAGCCGAAAATCCCGATCTTTCGGGCGCCAAACCGCTGCTGGCACTCTTTGATGGCCCGCATGATGTCATAGCCGCTCACCTGCAGTTCCACGGTCGGCGTATCCGGAAGAATACGTTTCAAAGCCGCGGCGGTAACGCCGCGGGCGATAACTACGTCACTGACGATATTCTGACGGACAATCTCTTTGACCCCCATGGCCAAAATGATTTCCAGTTCCCATTCACCGGTTTGTTGTTCAGCAAAGGTGCTCTCCACCACCGGCCTGATTTCCGGATAGGGAATAACAAACGTTATCTTGCCCATGTTATCTCCTTAAGCCAATCTACCAGCTATATTCGCCGCCTGAAGCCAAAATCCTCGAATACCCGGCATAAAGAAGCGCTCCGGCGATGTAGCCGGATCATCGCACAGGCAAAAGCCGGGGCCACAGGGGAGAGGAAAGCGCCGAAGCGCAACGAATACTACATGCAATGATGAAAAGCCAGGATCATTACAATGTTTTGGAGCGGAGGCAGACATGGCGGTAACGGTAAAAGACGTACTGAAGATCGATTTCATGGCCGAGAGGGCCACGCTCGTGGCCGGCGGCGCCGGTCTGGACAACGTTATTTCCTATGTAACGATCATGGAAGCCCCTGACTTTTATGAATGGGTCACCGGGGGCGAGTTCGTTCTGACCACCTGGTACGCCTTCGTCGAACATCCCGAGCTGCAGGTCCCGGTTTTCACCGAGCTGGCCAAACGCGGCATTGCAGCCATGGGGATCAAAGTCAACCGGTTCGTCAAGGAAGTGCCCCAGGAGATCATTGATATTGCCAACCAGTTTAAACTGCCGGTATTCGCCATCAGCCGGGAGACCAAGTTCCGCGAGATCATCCAGGCTATTTCCGCGGAATTGAATGATTACCACATGAATGTGCTGCTGGATGTGGACAAGCATTACCAGGAGCTGGCGAAAGCCGCCGTGACCGGCGGTGAGATCGATACCATGCTCCAGGGACTGAGCCGGAGGCGAAACTGCCCCTGCCTTTGTCTCAACTGGGAATATGATCTCATCGCCTGGCACGCCCCGGATAACCGCCAGCTGCCTGTGGCCACAATCTCTGATGAGGTGCGACGCCTCTATTCCGGTGAGAAACAAGGCTGGCTGCACGGTCATAACGACGGACTGCATATCTTCCCCTGCGTTGCCCGCGAGAACGCCCTAGGCTTTCTGGTGCTTATCGATAAACGCCCCCTGTCTGAGCGCTATATTCTGATGGCCCAGCAGCTGGCTACGTTTTTGACCCTGAAGCTGATCGACAGGCTGGAAACCGAGCAAAAACTGATTACTTCCCTGCTGGAAGAAATGTTGTTCAAAAATAATCTGGATGAACAAGAGCTGCGGGACCGCCTGGAGTTATTCGGCCTCAAACCCCAGGGGCACTTCCGGATCATTGTTATCAAGCTTCAGGGCGGAGGAGCCGGCGATAACTCCCAGGCGTTGCGCCAATACGGCTATGCCGTCCGGGATTTCATCGGCGACGCCCTGCTGGTCATCAAACCTGATGAAGTCGTCCTCATCGCCGCCAACCAGGTACCGGACACTGTCGGCGCCAAACCGAAATGGGTAAAAAAACTTGCTGATTTTGTAGCAGGCACCAAAGACACCGTTTCGGTGGGGGTAGGACCTTCGGTGGCGGAAGCGGCCAGCATCAAAACAAGCTACGGGTTGGCCAAGCGCACCCTGAAAGCGTCAGTCTCCCTGGGCTATTCGGGGGTTTTGTACTACGCCGAATACCTGGCCCACACCGTGCTCCTCAGGGCTATCGACACCCCGGAACAGGGGCTGCTGCTGGATAGTGTGATCAAACCCATCCAGGAGTATGACGGCAAATATCACTCCAACCTGCTGGAGACGATGGGAGCGGTCATCTTTTCCCCTGATCTTGAAAACTCGGCGGCGTTGATGCATATCCACATAAATACAGTCCGCTACCGGCTGGGCAAGATTAAAGCCATTACCGGCCTGGACTTTTTCTCACCGCGGGATCGCTATATTCTGGCCACAGCCTATCTGTTGCACACTTTTGCGTGATTTTAGAGAAAACTACAAAAAGAAAGGGGTTTTTCCGAGCCTTTAACAAAGGCTTTTTCTTGTTGTATTTGTAATTAATATAAGATTCAGTAAATTGGAGGTGTATTTTGTGAGCGAAGGTTGGAAGAAAGCGTCCTACCGCTGGATTATTCTGCTTGCCTGCATGCTGGTCTATTGTACCTCACAGCTGGTACGCTGGAATTATGCCAGTATAACCAAATATCTGACCACCGACTTAGGAATCGGAAAGCCTGAGCTGGGTCTATTGGGATCGGCCTTCTTCTACGCTTATGCCGTGGCCCAGATACCCTGGGGTGCGGCCACCGACGTGTTTGGCGGCAGAAGGGTCATACCAGCCGGCATCGGGGTTCTGGCCCTGTTTCTCGCCGGGTTTGCCCTGAGCACCACCTTTACCGAGGCTCTCGTCTGGCGCGCCCTTATGGGCTTTGTCGCCGCAGCAGGGTATGTGCCGATCACCTCGGTTCTGGCCAAATGGTTCACCATCAAGGAACGCGGTTTTGCTATGGAGATGTATTCGGGGCCGGGCGGCGGCCTTGGGGAAGCGCTGACCTTCCTGATGATCCCGTTAATCGCTCTGATGCTGTCCGGCGGCGGCACCTTTCTCGGCATGGCCGGCTGGCGCGGGTCAACAGTTGTCATGGGGGTTGTGGTTCTGGTGATCGCCGCAGCCAGCGCCCTGATGCTTCGTTCCGACCCTGCGGACATCGGTCTGCCTTCAGTCCAGGCGGCGGAAGACAAGCATCAGGACAAGAATTATAAAGCCTCGGTAGTCGATACTATGAAAGACCCGGCGCTATGGTTCATGTCCCTGGTCTGGTCGGGCTACATGGTCGGCGCCCGCCTCATTCCGGGCTGGCTGCCGCTGTACGCCGCCGACTTTTACATCCAAAAAGACGGCCTGTCCCCGGAAATGGCGATGGTCGCCGGCGGGGCGATGGCTACCATTTATGTTCTCGGGCGGGTGTTCGGCACACCGCTTGTGGGCAAATTATCCGATGTTTTGCTGAAAAAATACGCCATGCCCCGCAGTATCGTCACCTTTGTCGGCCTCATCCTTATTGCTATTCTGTTTTATGTGTATACCACGCCGATACCCAGCACGTTTTGGCTGGGAGTTGTCGCCCTTGTCAGCGGCGTACTGATCAATATCTTTCCCCTCATCAACGCGTCGGCTGCTGAGATCTGGTCCATCCGCACCGCCGGATTCAGCATGGGAATCATCAACACTGTCGGTCAGTTCGCAGGGGCCCTGGCCCTGTCGGCCAGCGGCTATATGGCGGTGAAGTTCTCGGTCACCGGCGGCGCGTTCTATACCGAGTTTATCGGCATCTGGTATCTCGGAATCATGACCAGCATCGCCGCCGCCTGCGCGGGTCTGTACGTCATCTACCGGGAAAGGCGGGCCGTTCTGGCCCACAACACCTTAGGGGTTCAAAAACCCCAATAATTAAAATACGAAGGAGGGCTTATCACGCAAGCGATCGTGAAAACTCAACGAGTTCCCGGCTCCGTAAAACTGCTGGAAGTTCCCAAACCTGAAGTCAAGCCCGGCCAGGTCCTGATCAAAATTAAAGCCACCGCCATCTGCGGCAGCGACCTCCATGCCTACGAATATCCCAAAGGCTATGAATTCATGCAGGTTCCCGTGACTCTCGGCCATGAATACAGCGGCGTCATCGAGGCGGTGGGTGAAGGGGTTGTGCTGTTCAAGCCAGGCCAGCGGGTCATGGGGGAATCCAATCAATACTGCGGCCATTGCCCCAACTGCCATCAGGGACGGACCAACATCTGCGAAAACAACCGCATGACCGGGCTGCATGTCGACGGCGGTATGGCCGAATACATCTGCGTGCCGGAAAATATTGTCCATCTCCTCCCTGACAACGTTTCCTTCGAAGAGGCCGCCGTCGCGCAGCCCTGCGCAGTGAGCTTCCACGGCGTTTTTGACAACAGCAAGATCAAGCCGTCCGATATTGTTGTCGTATTCGGGCCAGGCATTGTCGGCCTGATGGCGGCTCAGGGCGCCAAGATCATGGGAGCCGGCAAAGTCGTCGTCGTCGGTACCGATATTGATGAAGAAAGCCGCCTCCCTATCGCCCGCAGCATGGGCTTTGGCGTCATAAACGCCCAGCGGCAGGACCTCAAGAAGGCGCTGGCCGAAATAACCGGGTCAGCTGTAGCCGACGTGGTGGTGGAGTGTTCCGGGGCGGCGCCAGCTCTGGCCCAGACGCTGGAAATCGTCCGGAAAGGCGGTTCGCTGACCCTGCTGGGAATCTACTCCCGTCCTGTGGAAGTTTTCTTCACCCCACTGATCCGTAATGAAGTGGACATCAACACCAGTTATACCTGCACCTGGAAAAATTACGAGCAGGCCTTGCAGCTTATCGCCAGCGGTCAGGTCGATCTTAAGCCGGTGCTCGCTGTGTACCCCTTCCGGGACAGCCTCCAAGCCTTTGAAGACGCACTGGCTAAAAAGGTCTTAAAACCAGTGCTGGTTTTCTAATGCAAAAGAGCGCCGCCGTAAGACCATATGCAAAGAAAGATAGGAGGCGACTAAAACGGGCTTAGAAAAAATCGTTGTCATCGGCGCAGGCATCATGGGGCATGGCATCGCCCAGGTCTGTGCCCAGGGCGGAAAACAGGTGACCCTCATTGATGTCAGCCCTGAGGCGCTGGAAAACGCGCGGCAGAAAATTCACCAGGGTCTCCGGCTGGTTGTGGACAACGGACTGGCGGCGGCTGGCTGTGAGGCTGATGTCCTTGGCCGGATCAGATTCAGTGCCGACCTGGCGGATGGAGTAAAAGGCGCCGACATCGTCATTGAAGCTATTCCCGAAAAAATCGGGCTTAAAGAAAAGCTGTTCACCCAGCTGGAAGCCGCCTGCGACCCGGGCACCATTTTCGCCAGTAACACTTCCGGGATTCCCATCAACAAGCTGGCGGCGCTGACCCGTCGGCCGGAAAGGTTTATCGGCACTCACTTTTATATGCCTGCCCATCTGGTGCCGCTCGTAGAGGTCATTCAGGGCGATGCGACAACTGAAGAAGTCATTGAAAACACGATGGAACTGATGACCGCGATCGGCAAACAGCCGGTGCGGGTCCGCAGGGACGTTCCCGGCTTTATCGGCAACCGCCTGCAGCACGCCCTGGCCCGGGAAGCCATGTCCCTGGTGGAGAAAGGGGTGGCGACCCCCGAGGATATTGATACAGTGGTCAAAACAAGTCTTGCTGTGCGGCTGGTGTTCACCGGACCGCTGGAGCAAAGGGATTTTAACGGCCTTGATACCCACATGAGCATCGCCGAGTATCTTTATCCCGACCTGGAAGACGCCAAAAAACCGCTGCCAATCCTCCGCGACAAGGTGGCGGCAGGCCAGCTCGGCCTGAAAACCGGCAGCGGGTTTTACGACTGGAGTAAACAATCAGGCACCACGGTAACCGCCACCAAGAATCAACAGCTGATCGATCTGTTGAAATTTTTGGCCTCATCCCAAAACAATAAGTAAAAGGGAGCGATTTGCGTGCAAAAATTACTGCAATCCATGACCAAATTTTTCACCAACCTGATGCGCCGGTACCTGCCTGATCCCTTCGTTTTCGCCATTGTTCTGACTTTCCTCACCCTGGTGCTGGGAATGGCACTACAGCACAAGTCGGCTTTCCAGATGGTCGAATACTGGGGCAAGGGCTTCTGGTCCCTCCTGGCCTTCACCACTCAGATGGCAACCATGCTGGCCACCGGCTATGTCCTGGCCAGAGCCCCGTTTGTTGACAAAGGTGTTGATATCATCGTCAAGTTCGCCAAAACCCCGCGGATGGCGATTGCCGTGGCCACCGTGGTCGGCGGTGTGGGCAGTTACCTGAACTGGGGCTTCGGCCTTATCGTCGGGGCTCTGGTGGCCCGGCGGCTGGCTCTCAGCATCAAGGGAATCCACTACCCGCTAATCATGGCGGCGGCTTACAGCGGCTTTGTGTTTTACGGGTCCGGTTTCACCGGCACCATCCCCATTCTGATCGCCACTAAAGGTCATCCCTTCGAAAAAACCATGGGCACCATCCCCCTGACAGACACCATTTTCTCCACCCCAATTTTGATTATGACTCTGGTGCTGCTGGTCACCTTACCGATTATAAACGCCATGTCCTCGCCGCGGAATCCCAAGGACATCATCGAGCTTGACCCGGCGACCGTCAAGGACCTGCAGCCGGCTTCGGCCCAGAAGGCGTACGCCGACCAGACTTTTGCCGATAAATTGAACAACAGCAAGCTGTTGAGCGCCCTGATGGGCCTGGTGGGCCTCGGCTATCTGGCTTTCTACTTTTACGGCGGCGGAGCTCTGGATATCAATATGATCAACTTCGCCATCATCTTCCTCGGAATCTTGTGCATGGGAACCCCGGCCAAGTATATCGCCGCTCTCAGCGAAGGCGCCAAAACCGTCGGCGGTATTATTCTCCAGTATCCGTTTTACGCCGGAATCATGGCCATGATGGGCGGCTCGGGACTTGTCAACACCATGGCCCAATGGTTTGTCAGCATCTCTGACGCTCACACCCTGCCTTTCTGGGGCTTGGTCAGTTCCTTTGTGATCAATTTCTTCGCCCCTTCGGCCGGAGGTCACTGGGTCATTCAGGGCCCATTCATGATTGAAGCCGCCAAAACCCTCGGGGCCGATATGGGAAAAACCGCCATGAGCGTTATGCTTGGCAACGCCTGGAACGACCTGGTGCAGCCCTTCTGGCTGCTGCCGACCCTGGCGATATCTGGTCTCAAACTCAGCGATGTTATGGGCTATACCGTAATTTGCATGCTCTGGACGACGGTAGTGTTCTCGGTGGGTGTTCTGATCTGGGGCTATATGTAAACAATGACAAGGAGACAATAAAATGAAAATTATTGATCTGACAGTGCCGCTGCATGACGGCCTGCAGTCCTTTCCAACCCATCCCAAGGTAACGGTTATCGACCATGTAACCCACTCTTTTTCCGCTCCCCGCTATATTCCGCCGTGCAAAGGCTATGCCAGCAAACTGGTGATCATTTCCGATCACGGCGGTACCCATCTGGACGCCCCGTTTCATTTCTTCGAAGACGGCAAGACCATCGACCAGGTTCCCCTGGAAACCACCTTCGGCGAGGCGGTCCTGATCGACGTTTCGGCCCGCGACCCTCAGCAGGCGGTGACCGCCGCCATGCTTGAGGCGCGGCTAACCGCCACCAATACCGAAGTAAAGCCTGGCGACATCGTCCTCATCCGGGCCTGGGCCGGCGAATGGAACGGCCCGGGATTCCACCACGCGGCGGCGCTGGACATCTCTGCCGCCAAATGGCTCTCAGCCCGGTCCATCAAATCCATGGGAACCGATCTGTCCAACATCGACACCCTCAGTGATATGGGCCGCCCGGCCCACCTGGAACTGCTGGGAAAAAACATTGGGGTCATGGAGAACCTGGCCAACCTTGATCAACTTTCCAAGACCCGGTTTTTCTTTATGGGAATACCCCTCAAGATCAGCGGCCTGTCAGGTTCCCCCATCAGGGCCCTCGCCGTGGAAGAGTGGTAGCAGAAAACAGTACCAAGAGAGGAGTAACAGGATGGTCAGAATAATGACAGCAACAGAAGCAGTAACAGAAATAAAAAGCGGCAGTTCCATCATGGTCGGAGGCTTCGGCCGAGTCGGCAGCCCGGAAGTGCTGCTTGACGCCTTGGCCGCCCATGACGCAAAAGATCTGACAATCATCGGCAACGACCTTGGCAGTCATAACGAAGGAGTCGGCGTGATTCTGCTGCAGGATAAAATCAAAAAAGCCATCGGCTCATTTTTCACCCCCAACCCTGACGCTGCGAAGTATTACCGCGAGGGCAAAATTGAAATCGAGCTGATTCCCCAGGGCAATTTCGCTGAAGCAATCCGCGCAGCCGGCGCCGGTCTCGGAGGCTTTTTGTCACCTGTCGGCGTCGGAACAGAACTGGCCAAAGATCATCAGATCTTCACAATTAAAGGCACCGAGTACTTGCTGCAGGAGCCGATCTCAGCCGATTACGCCTTTGTCCGGGCAAAAAAGGCCGACACCCTCGGCAATCTGGTCTACAGCAAATCCGCCCGGAATTTCAACCCGATCATGGCAACCGCGGCCAAAGTCTGCATCGCTGAAGTCGATGAAATCGTTGAACCGGGAGAGCTGTCTCCTGAGGACATTATCACTCCGTTTTTATATGTGGATATCCTTGTCAAAAGGGGGGACCGCCCATGCTGAATGATGATCAACGCAAAATCCGCATCGCCAAACGCGCCGCGGAAGAAATCACTGACGGCACGGTGGTCAACCTGGGGGTCGGGATTCCCACTCTGGTTGCCAACTATGTTGCCGATAAAAATGTTTACCTGCAGAGCGAAAACGGCATTCTGGGCGTCGGCCCTTATCCCGAGCCCGGGCAGGAAGACCTGGAGCTCATCAACGCCGGCAGAAAACATGTTACCGTGCTGCCTGGAGCTTCGTTTTTCGACAGTGCCGAGTCTTTTGCCCAGATCCGTGGCGGCCACATTGGCTGCACCATCATCGGCGGCCTGCAGGTAAGCGAAACCGGTGATCTGGCCAACTGGCTGGTGCCAGGGAAAGACGTCCTCGGGGTCGGCGGGGCGATGGATCTGGTAATAGGCGCCGCGAAGGTCATCATCGCCACCCAGCACGCCACCAAGAGCGGCGGGGCGAAGATCATCCCGGCGTGCACATTGCCGCTTACCGCCAAAAACGCGGTTGATATGATTGTCACCGAGTACGCGGTGTTTCATTTCGAAGCCGGACGGCTGATCCTGGACGAAATCACCTCTGATACAACCCTGGAAGAAATTGCGGCGTTAACAACCGCCAACTATACCGTCAGCCCGCGGCTCAAAGTAAGAGAGGTGTCGCAAGATGCGTGAAGCGGTAATTACCACTGGAGTTCGGACTGCTATCGGGAAAATCGGCGGTACCCTCAAAGCTGTTCTTGTTGAACAGCTTGCCAGCGCCGTTATTGCGGAATGCGCCAGGAGAATTCCCGGTGACCCGTGTCAGATCGACGAAGTCATCTTCGGCCACGGCAAACAGAGCAGCGATACCCCCAACCTCGCCCGGGTAGCCTCGCTGTACGCCGAATTGCCGATCGAGCTGTCGGCCTACACCGTGCACCGCCAGTGCGGCTCGGGACTCCAGGCCATCATCTCCGGCGCTCAGGCCATCCGTCTGGGTGATTCCCGGATCGTCATCGCCGGCGGCGCTGAGAGCATGAGCACCGCCCCCTACTACCTGCGCAACGCCCGCTTCGGTTACGCCGCCGGTAACGGCGAAATCCTTGATCCCAATACTGAAAGCCAGCCTAAGTCGCAGCCGGTGGAAAAGTATGGACGGTTAACCATGGGAATGACGGCCGAAAATCTGGCCGAGCAATATACCATTTCCCGCGGCGAACAGGACGAATTCGCCTATACCAGCCAGCAGCGGGCGCTGGCAGCCATCGCCGCCGGCCGGTTCAAAGATGAAATTTTGCCGTTTGAAGTGAAGGTCAGCCGGAAAGAAACGCGACTGTTCGATACAGACGAATATCCCCGCAACACTTCGGCGGAAGAACTGACTAAGCTGAAGGCCGTATTCAAGAAAGACGGCTCGGTTACCGCAGGAAACTCTTCCGGGCGCAACGACGGCGCCGCAGCGGTTGTTATGATGGAGCGCAGCCAGGCGGAGGCTCTGGGACTCAAACCGCTGGTTAAAATCGTATCCTACGCCAGCGCCGGGGTGTCTCCGGAGATCATGGGCATCGGACCGGTGCCGGCGGTTCGTAAGGCCTTATCCCTGGGCGGACTGAGTGTCGCCGATATCGGTCTTGTGGAACTGAACGAAGCCTTCGCGGCCCAGAGTCTTGCTGTCATCAAAGAACTGGGGCTTGACCAGGCTATTGTCAATGTCAACGGCGGCGCCATCGCCCTCGGCCACCCCATCGGCTGCACCGGGGCCCGGATTGTGGTGACCCTGATGCATGAAATGCTGCGGCGCAAGGTCCGCTACGGCCTGGCCACCCTGTGCACCGCTGGCGGTCAGGGCACGGCGGTTGTCGTGGAAAACTGCACTTTGTAAGCATTAAAACAGCAAGAAGCCTTCCGGTGTATCGCCGGAAGGCTTCTTTGTTTCAATACCTGTGGTAATTTGCTTTGTTCGGCGTAATACGCCACAGGTCCGACTTCCTTCATCCGGTCGTTGATGGTCCGCCATCTTTCCCGGAGAGGTCCTTCAAACTGCTTTTCACATGGATATTCGCGGCACTGAAAACAAAAGTCGACGCCTTGTTTTTTATGGCAGCTCTTTGCGGTGCAGTTTAAGGGGCAAACATCATTTTCCCCCCGGCAGCCGGTGCAACCGGCCTCCGCGAACAGCTTCAGTACCGAATCAAAATGTTCATAGTGTTCGAATTCCTGCCTGTGCGCGGCTTTCATCCTGGCCAGACGCTTGTAGTTGCCCAGCAGTTCCAATAGACGGCTACTCAGCGCCTTTATTTCGCCCCCCTCATAGTCGGCGCAGCGGTGGCAGTCCAGGCCGCAGGGTGCTAACCGACCAACAGCATCCTGGTATTCCATCTGCTTTCCCTCCCCTGAAGTAAATCATGGCCAAATTCAAAACGAATGATGATATCGCACTTCGAAATTGACTGTTAACAGTAATATTTTACCATTATGCCCACCCTGTTGCCAGCGAATTTTATAGGGTTTTCGTAATCCAAACTCCATTCTCGCAAATACCGGTTACAGCAATGCTGGAGGGATTTCCTCCGCTACGGACAATATCCTACGCCGTCACCGGCAGCACAGCTGCCGACGGCTGGGGATAAGAGTCCCGCTACGGAAAACCCTCCAGCATCTATACTATCTGCTTATAACTATCCCCAGGCTGTTCAAAAACGAGCATAGCTAGGCGCACCGGAAGAGCGTGCCGCGCCGCGTACTGACGTAAGCAAGCAATCGCTCTGAGGAGCAACGACGCTAGGCGAAGTTTTTCAACAGCCTGCCCTTATTCCCCGAGATAGGCGCTGCGCACCTGGTCATTGTTGGCCAGTTCGGCAGCGTCCCCTGACAGGACAATCGCCCCGGTTTCAAGGGCGTAGGCCCGGGCCGCGATGGACAGCGCCATGCGGGCATTTTGCTCGACAAGCAAAACCGTTGTGCCCATACCGTTGATCTCAACAATGGTTCGGAAAATCTGGGATACCAGTACTGGTGCCAGGCCCATGGACGGCTCATCCAGCAGCAGCAGGCGCGGACGGCTCATCAGCCCCCGGCCGATGGCCACCATCTGCTGCTCCCCGCCGCTCAGCGTTCCGGCGGACTGCTTCTTCCGTTCCCCCAGACGCGGAAACATCTCATAAATCCGCGCCTGATCAGCAGCCACTTCTTTATCTTTGCGGGCATAGGCGCCTAAGATCAGATTATCGGCCACACTCAGCCGGGGAAAGACCCGGCGGCCCTCGGGAACCAGCGCGATGCCCCGGGAAACAATCTTGGCTGTGGACAATCTGGTGATATCTTCGCCTTCAAACATGATACTGCCTGTTCTGGCCTGCAGCAACCCCATGATGGTTTTTTGGACAGTGGTTTTGCCGGCGCCGTTGGCCCCAATAATGGTGACAATTTCACCGGGCCTGACGTTCAGAGTGACGTCGCGGACGGCCTGGATATTATCGTAAAAGACATTGATACCTTCAATGTTTAGCACCGGCATTCACCTCTGTTCCTATATAGGCTTCGACGACTTTGGGGTTGCGGCGAACCTCCTGGGGCAAACCTTCGGCGATTTTCTCACCATGATCAAAAACGATGAGCCGCTCGGCAATCCCCATGACCAGGCGCATCTGATGCTCGATCAGCAAAATGGTGAGCCCCTTGGCCTTGAGTTTTTCGATCAGTTTTAGCAGTGCGTCCACTTCCTTGGGATTCATCCCGGCTGCCGGTTCATCCAGCAGCAGCAGCGACGGCTGGCTGGCCAGGGCCCTGGCGATTTCCAGGCGGCGCTGGGCGCCATAAGGCAAGCTTTTTGCCTTGATATCCCGATGGGCCGTCAGACCCATAAACTCTAGTATTTCAGCAGCCTTGGCCTCATTTTCCTTTTCTTCCTGCTTCAGGCGGGCGGTATGAAACAGCCCGTCGAAAAGACCGGATGAGTTTTGGCTGTAGCGCCCAATGATGATATTATCACGGGCGGTCAGGTTCTGGAAAAGCCGGATGTTCTGGAAAGTCCTGGCCATCCCCTGCTTGGTGATATCGTGGGCCTTGAGGGAGGTGACATCCTGGTCGTTGAAGAGAATCCGCCCGGATGTTGAGGGCAGAATGCCGCTGATTACATTAAAAAAGGTTGTCTTGCCTGATCCGTTGGGGCCGATGACAGCCACAACTTCGCCGGCGTCGATCTGAAAGTCGATGCTGTTGACTGCCGTCAGTCCGCCGAATTTCTTGCACAGCTGCTCTGTTTTGAGTAACATATCCTTCACCCCTAGCGACGGAATATCGTGTCGACGCCCAGGATGCCCTGAGGCTTGACCCGCATCATGATAACCAACAGCAGCCCGAACAGCACCAGCCAAGGATCGTAGCTCAAGCCGACGATATCTTTCAGGTATCTTAGCCCTTCAGGCAATATGGTCAGTAAAAACGCCCCGACGAACGACCCGGTGATGCTGAGTGTCCCTCCGACCACCACCATGGTCAGGATCATGATCGACTCATTCGAGCCGAGCATATCGGGACTGATAAAAGAAAGATAGTGGACAAACAGACTGCCGGTCAAGCCGGCAAAGAACGCGCCGATAACAAACGCCAGCAGTTTATGATAGGCGACATTGACCCCCATGGCCGCAGCCGCGATTTCATCCTCGCGGATCGCGGCAAAAGCGTGGCCTACCCGCGATTCGCCGATTTGCCGCATGTAAAAGGCCAGGAAGAGCGCCATAATCAGCATGATCACAATGAAAACTTCCTTGCCGGACACCCCGATGCTGCTGAAGCTCAGGCCGGCGATACTCGGAGTAATCAGCCCAGGTAATCCGGCCGGGCCTCCTGTTATATCCAGATTGATGGCGATGTATTTGAACACTTCGCCAAAACCATAAGTCACGACAACGAGAAACGGTCCCCTGATCCTGAGGGCCGGTGCCCCAAGGGGTATGCCGACAAGAGCGGCGATGATCCCGGCCAGCAGGAAGCTTGGCCAAAAAGGGGCGTGATAAACCTGGGTCAAGAGGGCTGACACATACCCTCCCAGACCGAAGAAAGCGGCGTGTCCCAGCGAAACCTGGCCGATGAAGCCGGAAACAATATTCAGACTGAGGGTCAGTACACTGTAGGCCAGGCTGACGAACAGAATATGCTTCATGTACGAACTGAAAATATAATCAGCGGTCAGGTCCAGGGAATCGATAAACGTCACAGCAAGTACAACCAACGAAAAGATAACAGCCTTGCGCATCCTACGCTTACCCCCTAAACCTTTTCTTCAAACTTAAAGCCCATCAGGCCTGTAGGTTTGACAATCAGGGTTATGATCATAATTACAAAGGCGATGGCGTCCCGGTAGCCGGAAGAAATATAGCTTGAAGAAATATTTTCGGCCACCCCTAAAAGCAGCCCGGCAACCATCGCGCCGCTGATGCTGCCCACGCCACCGAGCACGGCTACCGCCCAGCCCTTCAGCCCGGCCAAAGCCCCCATATAGGGATTAATCGCGTACAGTACGCCGACAAGCACCCCAGCCGCGCCGCCCAGTATGCCGCTGACCCAGAAGGTGATGTTGATAAGGCCATCGACTTCAACCCCCATCAGACTCACCACTTCTAAGTCCTGCGACGCGGCAAGCATGGCTTTGCCCATCATGGTCCTGGTGATGAACCACTGGAGAAAAGCCATGATGAACAGGGTGACAGCAAAAATAAAGATTTGCAGGGTATTCACCGTCAGAGCGCTTCCCCCGAAAGTAAAGGTCTGGACAGAAAAATCAAGAGTCGGCGGATAGGCCCGGGAATGGGGCTCCCAGAGCAGCGCCGCCAGATTGCGCAAAAAGGTGGAAGCCCCTAGAGCGGTGATGAACAAGGCCAGCTTGGGTCCGGTCCGCAGGGAGCGGTAGGCGAAATGGTTGAGCAGATAGGCGGTCAGGCCTCCGGCAATCATCGCCCCGAAAAGGGCGACAAAAAAACTGACCTTGAAGGAAGTAATGAGAAAGTAACCGACAAAGGCCCCGATCATGAATACTTCCCCATGGGTCCAGTTGATCAGGCCGACAATACCGAACACCACCGTCCAGCCGATGGCGATCAGCGAGTAAATCCCGCCCAGGGCCAGACCGTTGATGATTTGTTGCAAAAGCAGCATCACATACACCTCCGTTGAAAAGGGGAGCGGCCAAGCCGCTCCCCGCCCGCGTCGTATCAGTTGTACATTACAAACTGGCCGTCTTTAACCGTCAGATACAGGTAGGGACGGACCCAGTCGCCTTTATCGTTGAAGGTGACTGTTCCTGTAACCCCTGAATAGTTGGTTGCCGCCATCGCCTCACGGACATTCTCCCGGGTGATGGCGCCTTTTTCGGCCGCCTTCTCCATCGCTTTGGCAATCACGTACATCTGGTCGTAACCCAGCGCCGCAAAAGTGTCCGGAGCGGCACCGTATTTTTCGGTGTATTTTTTTACAAATCCCTGAACTTTGGCGTCAGGGTTGCTGGACACGAAGGCGTTCAGGAAAATGGCCCGTTCTGCGGCCTTGCCGGCGATTTCAATGAATTTGGGGCTGTAGAAGCCAGGGCCGCTGATCACCGGAACGGTAAGACCCAACTCGCTGGCCTGCTTGACGATCAGGGCACCGTCGGTATAGGTGCCGCATACCGCCAAGGCATCAATGTTCTGGGCTTTAATAACCGTCAACAGAGCTGAAAAATCTCTGTCGGTAACCAGATAAGCCTGGGATGATGTCACATTGACATTCTGTTTTTTTAGCTGCGACTCTACAACCGCAGCCAGACCCTTGCCAAAATCGTTGTTGGGATACAGGATGGCTACGTTCTTGGCGCCCAGTTTCTTGGCCATAAGATCACCCATCAGGATGCCGATTTGAGCGTCCTGCACCGCCATCCGGAAAAAGTATGGGCTCATTCCGCTCAGTTTCGGCGTGCTTGAGGACACCACCGAGTGGGGAAGCTTGGCTTTGTCGGTAATCGGTACCATCGCCAAAGTATTGGAACTCAGAGCTGAGCCGACAATGGCGACAATGTCCTTTTGATCGGCGAACTTCTGGGCTCCGGCCGCGGCTTGCTTGGGATCGCCTGCGTCGTCATGGAACAGGGCCTCTATCTGCTGCCCTTTGATGCCGCCTGCTTTATTAATTTCCTCCCGTGCCAGTTCAAAGCCGTTTTTGTGACTGAGTCCGTAGGTAGCAGCATCACCGGACAACGGGTTTACCATCGCCACAACCAGACTGCTCTTCTTTTCGCCGCCGCAACCTGCACTCACAATCATAAAGACAATAACCATCAGCACTGCCAGCAGCCTCATGTACTTGTTCACACGCGTTCCCCCTCATCAATACTCCTGCTTGTCGAAACACCCTGAAATCTGATCCGAAAGCTTTGCTAATTTAGAAAAGCAGCACGCCCCGGAATTTTGCCGAGTGGGTGCCGCTTCACTGCGGACTGCCTGTTTACCCCGGACACTGCACGCTAGGTGAGGCCGTAACTTATTCAGGTCTTCGGTGGAGTGCCGGTACGAAAAAAGCCGCAGCAATTTTTAGTCATGTATAACTTCACGTTTTGCGGGAAAAATCCTGCCCGGCTCGGTATATTTTGGGGGAAAATGTTTTGTCTGGTTACACTCCGGCGGCGGCAAAGGTTTCGCTTACGATTCTGCGCGCTTCCTCCTGAATCTGGCGAAGATGGGCTGACCCCTTGAAGCTTTCAGCATATATTTTGTACACATCTTCGGTGCCGGAAGGACGCGCCGCGAACCAACCGTTCCCGGTGGCGACCTTCAGGCCTCCGATGGCGGCGTTGTTGCCTGGGGCCCGGGTCAGCTTGGCGGTAATTTTTTCGCCGGCAAGGATTTCGGCTGTCACCTGCTCTGCCGACAGTTTTGACAGGCATGCTTTCTGCTGCGGATTTGCCGCTGCGTCGATGCGCTCATAAACCGGGGCGCCGAATTTTGCCGTCAAATCCTGATAATGCTCCCCAGGGTCCCGGCCGGTTTTTGCCGTAATTTCCGCAGCCAGCAGACAAAGAATAATACCGTCCTTGTCGGTGGTCCAGACGGTCCCGTCTTTTTTGAGGAACGACGCGCCGGCGCTTTCTTCGCCGCCAAAGCCAAAAGACCCGTCAACGAGACCGTCAACAAACCATTTGAAACCAACCGGCACTTCGGCCAGTCTTCTCCCCAGGCCCTCGGCAACACGATCGATCATCGATGAACTGACAAGGGTTTTGCCGATAGCGGCGTCCTGCCGCCAGCCGGTGCGGTCGCGAAACAGATAGGAAATGGCGACCGCGAGATAGTGGTTGGGATTCATCAGCCCGCTTGAGCGGGTAACGATACCGTGCCGGTCAAAATCGGGGTCGTTTCCGAAGGCCAGATCATATTTGTCTTTCAGGTCGATGAGCCCGGCCATGGCGTAAGGAGATGAGCAGTCCATCCGGATTTTGCCGTCACTGTCGACATTCATAAAGGCGAAGGTCGGATCAGGATAACCGTTGATTAGCTCGATATCGAGGCCGTACATGTCCGCTATCGGCGCCCAATAGCCCAGACCGGCACCACCGAGAGCGTCTGCCCCGAGCTTCAGTCCGGCTGCTTTGATAGCGTCCATATCAATAATATTTTTCAGATCAGTGACATAAGCGGTGATGAAGTCGTGCTGACCCACATTGTCGGCTTTCAGCGCTCTTTCATAGGGAATCCGCTTTACTTCCTTGTTTCCGTTCTTCAGAAAGAGGTTGGCTTTGTCGGCGATCCAGCCGGTGATATCGGTGTCGGCAGGGCCGCCATTGGGTGGATTGTATTTAATGCCGCCGTTATCAGGGGGATTGTGGGACGGCGTAATGACAATACCGTCAGCCAGGCCGTCTTTTCGGCCCCGGTTGTAGGCCAGAATTGCGTGGGACACCCCTGGTGTCGGTGTATAGTTCATATCCTTGGCCATCAGCGTCTGCACGTTGTTCGCTGCCAGCACCTCCAGCGCCGAGATGAACGCCGGCTCGGACAAGGCATGGGTATCAAACCCGATGTACAGCGGGCCGGTTATGCCCTGCTCCTGGCGGTAGCAGCAAATCGCCTGAGTAATAGCGTAAATATGATCCTCGTTAAAGCTGCCGCTGAAAGAATTGCCGCGATGTCCCGAGGTGCCGAAGACAACCTTCTGCCCCGGCGTGTTGACATCAGGGCGGTTGACATAGTAGGCGCTGATCAGACGCGGAATATTGACCAACATTGACTTGGGCGCTTTCTTACCTGCCAGGGGATGAATGGACACAGCTTACCACCCTCCAAATTTCGCAGCCTCCGGGAATCAGCCAATACTCCTGGGCCGTGGCCGCTACTTTGACACAACAACAATTCCCGACTCGGTCACTGTATAACCTTTCTGTCGGTCTGCTTCATGGTCATAGCCGATTTCCGAGCCGTCGCGAATTTTTATGTTTTCGTCGATGATAGCCCGTTTAATTTTAGTGTGTCGGCCTATTTCCACGTTTTCAAACAAGATGGAATCCTCCACAAGGCTATAGCTGTTGACCTTGCAGCGCGGCCCGATGATTGATCGCCGCACCGTGCTGCCGCTGGTTATACAGCCTGCGCAGATATACGAGTTAAGGTTCTGCCCCCGACGGCCGTCGTCATCAAAGACCGTCTTCGCCGGCGGGAGATTGCCCTGATTGGTCAGTATCGGCCACTTGTAGTTATAAAGATTCAGCTGGGGGACGACATTGATCAAATCCATGTTGGCGTCATAATAGGAGTCGATGGTGCCGACATCCTTCCAGTAGCCTTTTTCCTCAGGCTTCATCCCGGGAATCAGGTTATCGACGAAGTTGTAAGCAAAGACCTTGTCACCCTTCGCAAGCATCATCGGAATGACATGTTTGCCGAAATCAAGATCGGCGTATTTCTTTCGGCCTTCTTTCAGCACTTCGAGCAGCTTTCGGGTGGAAAATATGTAATTACCCATGGAGGCGAAACAAGTATCCCGGTCAGGAATGGTTGCCGGTTCTGCGGGTTTTTCGTCGAAGGCCGTCACCTGGAAATCTTCATCTACCGAAAAAACACCGAACCGCTTGGCTTCTTCGGCAGGAACCTCCAGCGCCGCAATGGTAATGTCTGCTTTGTTTAAGATATGGTAGCTGATCATCTGGCTGACATCCATCTTGTAGATATGATCGCCGCCAAAGATTGCCACATAGTCGGCGTCCGAGGTTTCAATAAAGCGCCGGAACTGAAAGATGGCGTCCGCGGTTCCCTTGAACCACTCTTCGCTGGCACTGCTGGTCTCAGGGGATATGGTGTCATAGAATTCGCCCAGCCCGGTCCAGCGGGACCAGGATTCCTTGATGTGTTTATTTAATGGATATGCCCGGTATTGGGTCAGGATATACACTTTATTGATCCCGGAATTGAACAGGTTGCTGAGTACGAAATCGATGATTTTGTACTTTCCCCCGAAAGGGACCGCCGGTTTCGGCCTATTCATGGTAATAGGGCTGAGCCGCTCCCCCTTGCCGCCCGCCAACACCATCGCTATCGTGTTTCTGGTGACGTTGCCCAGGATATACATGGCTTTTCCTCCTTTCCGCTTCTTTTATCATATATATTCGGTTGACCAAACAATTTGTCCACTTTTCATTTTCCGCTGCAATTCGCTTACTGCTGTTATTCCACGCCGGGTCTGACTTTTCCCGCATCGCGGCAGCCTCACTTGTCAATAAATTTATTTTTTTTAAAGTTCAGACAGCCTTTTTCCCTCTATATATGCTCTTCAAAAAAAAACGAGTGGAGGTATTGATAAAAACGGAAAATGCCATCTTTTCGATTTAACAGAATATTAATGCAAAAATAACGTTGGTTTATACAAGGCAGGGAGGTTTCGGCAGATATTTGTCTAATTATGAAAGACATTGCTAAAACGCTTGCTGAAAAAAATCAGTTCACGCATTTTAGACTGTCTAAAATGCCTGGAGAAAGCAGCAACCCGGTTATAAGTTTACGGCTTGTTGTCTTGCCGATGAATGGCGTATTAGTGAACTGGTACCGAGTTATGTTTGCGGCGCGTAAGCATAAACCGGGTCCCGTTTTTTTTTTGACAACAATGGGGCAATCCCGTTTAGATACCAACTGTCCCCCGAACGCGGCAGAGCAGTCACCGGTTCACGCATTTTGAAACCTGGCTTATGGTCGGAATCTTTGTTGTTGTGGAAGCAACCGTATTTGAGTTTGGAGGAAGAAATATGAATTTTGGTTTATCCGGTAAAATGATCGCGTTTTTTCTTGTCGTCGCTCTGATCAGCGCCGCAGGATATGCCTTCATGTTTTACAACACCCATCAAATTGTCGCTGCCAACAGGACCATCGCCCAGGAGGACATGCTGCGGCTGTCAAAGGTGAACGAGGTGGCCATGAACGCCCTGGACCAGGTGGCGAGCGTCAGAGGTTATCTGGCCTATGGTACGCAAAGTCATCTGGATAACTATGACAAGCAGGCCAGGGCCAATGAAAAGCTGACAGCGGAGTTAGCCAGTATGGTCAGATCCGAAGCCGGCCGCAAAATAATCGGCGAAGTGCAGGAATTGAGCGGTAAGTTTAGCGACATTGTCGAGAAAAAGTTTATCCCCCTGAAAAGGGCCGGAAAAGACCAGGAAGCGCAACAGCTGGCTGTTGGCGAGCTGGCACCGGCGGGGCAAGCGCTTATCGTCAAAGTCAGCGAATACCAGGACTTGTCTGACAAGTACATGAAAAGTCAGCTGCAAAAGAGTGTGGAGGCCGGCGAGAGGGCCGAAAATACGGCCATCCTAGTGAGTATCTTTATCACCATCCTGGCCATGGCCATTGGCCTGTTCGCCGCCCGCAGCATCATCAGGCCCCTGCGTAAAGTCGTTGATTTTGTCGGGGAAGTGGCGGGCGGGGATTTGACTGAACACAAGCGCACCATTCTCTCCAACGATGAAATCGGCCAGCTGGCCGAAGCCGTGGTCAGGATGAGGGGTCAGTTGCGGGAACTCATCAGTCATCTTAACCAGACAATAGAACAAGTGGCGGCCTCATCCCAGCAGCTCACTACCAGCGCCGAACTGTCGGCGCAGGCTTCGGGCCAGATTGCAGCCGCGATAACCGAAGTCGCCCACGGAGCGGATGATCAAGTGAAAGCCATTGACACCACCGCCGCCGTGGTCGAAGAGATGTCCGCCGGTGTGCAGCAAATAGCGGCAAGCGCCAACACCATGGCCGGCACGGCGGCAAAAGCGGCCGCGGCTGCGAAAGAAGGCGGCACTGCGGTAGACAAAGCGGTTGAGCAAATGAGCAGTGTCGAGAAAACAGTGACCCATTCTTCGTTGGTTGTAACCAAGCTTGGCGAGCGATCAAAAGAAATCGGGCAAATTGTCGATACCATATCCACCATAGCGGACCAGACCAACCTGCTAGCCCTGAATGCGGCTATCGAAGCCGCCCGGGCCGGCGAACAGGGACGGGGCTTTGCCGTTGTCGCCGAAGAGGTCCGCAAGTTAGCCGAGCAGTCTCAGACGGCGTCAAAACAGATCGCCGGCCTGATAAGTGAAATACAAGAGGATACCGAATCGGCAGTTATAGCCATGAATGACGGAACCCGGGAAGTCAGCCTGGGTGGGCAGGTTGTCACTAAGGCCGGCCGGGCTTTCCATGAAATCTTTTCTCTTGTGGACACGGTATCGTCAGAGGTGCGGGAAATTTCGGCCGCCATGCAGCAAATGGCAGGTGGAAGCCAAGAAATCGTTCATTCGGTGCGGATGATCGATACTGTCAGCAAGCAGGCGGCGGGTCAGGCTCAGACGGTGTCAGCCGCGGTGGAAGAGCAGTCGGCGACCATGGAAGAAATCGCTGCTTCCAGTGAATCTCTGTCGAGTATGGCGGAAACCCTAAGACAGGCTGTCGGCAAGTTCCGATTATAGCCCCCGGATGAAAAAGAAAAGAGGCTGTCACAAGTATTATGCTTGTCTGACAGTCTCTTTTCTTTTGCTGCGAGTTACAGCGCTGCTTCTATTTCCTCCTGCAGCCTGTCGGCCAGCACCCGGCTCTCGGCCAACAGGTGTTTTCCCCGCTGTTTATATCTGGCAACAAAGGTTTCGTCTTTAATGCCGCCCAGATTGATCAGCACATTGAGCCAGCCGCCGTTGACCGCTCCCAGCAGGCACTGGACCCCAACCCCCAGATCGCTGAGGGCCGAGGGGTTGGTTATGTTCACGCCTTTACCTAAAATGGCCAGTGCGGCTGCCGCTTTCTCCATAATCGCGAAAGGAACCTCGGTGGCAAATTGCAAGGCTACCTGCATGGCAGCCGCTCGCCGCCGCTTTTCATCATCCGTTGTCTTTGGCATGGCGAAAACCGCCATAACTTTGTTGAAGGCTTCGGTATCACGGTCAACAAGAACAAGAAACTCCCGGCTTAGCTCCTGGCTGGCCTGAAGAATCTCCTGCACCAGCGGCTCGTTGTCCCTGAACTTCTCTTTGCCTGTAGTGAGTTTGGCGACCATCACCGTCAGGGCAGCGCCCAGCGCCCCGAGCAGGGCGGCGGTGGAGCCGCCGCCGGGAGCGGGTGCGTCTGAGGCTAATAGCTCAACAAAATCCTTTACCTGATACTCAATTAATCTCACAACCCACCGCCCCTTTCTTGATGACAACTTCCCCTTTTTTGACGACGGTTCTTACCAGATTGACTCCCCAGTGATACAACACGAACTCCAGATCCGGCGCGTCCCAGATGACCAGATCGGCCTGCTTGCCGGGCTCGATGCTCCCGATACGGCTGTCGCGGTTGATCGCCGCCGCGGCGTTCAGGGTCACTGCTGTAAGCACCTCTTCCGGGGTCAGCCGGTATTTCAGACAGGCAATATTCATCGGCATCTGCAGCGATTCTGTGGGGCACGATCCGGGGTTAAAGTCTGTAGCCACCGCCACCGGTATCCCCATATCAACCATTGTCCGGGCCCGGGCAAAGTCTTCGCCCAGATAAAAGGAGGTGCCAGGCAGCAGTACGGCAATGGTGCCTGCTGACGCTATCTTGGCCAGCCCCTGGTCACTGGCGTGAATCAGGTGTTCAGCCGAAATGGCGCCCAGTTCTCCAGCCAGTTCTGCGCCGCCCAGGGCTGTTATTTCGTCGGCATGAATTTTGGCCTGCAGGCCGTGGTTTTTACCGCATTCCAGGATTTGTCGCGACTGAGCCAGATCAAAAACACTGTCTTCACAGAAGACATCGCAGAATTCGGCCAGCCCCTGCCGGCTTACCTCCGGGATCATCTGTCCACAGACAAGATCGACATAGTCTTGCTTGGCATTTTTGTACTGGTCCGGCACAGCATGAGCCCCCATAAAGGTCGGTACCAGCTCAACCGGCTGGCTGCCCTGCAGTTCACGGACTGCCTCAAGGGACTTGATTTCAGCGGCGACTGTCAGGCCATAGCCGCTTTTTACCTCGCAGGTGGTGGTTCCGTGGGCCAGCATCACCGCCAGGGTGCTTGACCCTGCCGCCACCAGCTCATCCAGCGTCGCCTGCTGGGTGCTCTTCACGGTAGAGAGTATCCCGCCGCCCTGGCTGAGAATGTCCAGATAGCTGAAACCTTGCAGCTTGAGAGCCAGTTCCCGCTGCCGCCAGCCGGAAAAGATCAGGTGAGTATGGGCATCTACCAGGCCGGGAGTTACCAGTGACCCACCGGCGTCGATAATGTGTCCGGCCCTGCCGGCAGCCAACTCCGCCGCCGCCGCGTCATTACCCACTTCGACGATCTGTCCGCCATCGATAACGATGTAGGCGTCCTTAAGCCGGGTGATCCGGCCTTGCTCGCCGCCCCTGAGGGGACCTTTACCTTCCGGGGTGGCGAGCACGCCGATATTGTTGATAATCGTCTTCATACTCCGCCTCGCTACATTTCTATTCGCTTTGGAGAAGATAATTCTCCAGCACCTGTTTTTCGGCGCTGAATCCTTCCAGTTGCAGGTAGTATTTCGCTGAATCGATCAAGGCACCCGCCGGGGTCAGACCGACGATTTCGCTGCCCGCGATACCGACTCCGTAGCGCTTGGCTTCGATCCTGACCAATTCAAACACCCTGTACAGCGGCGTCTTCTCAAAGTTGGTCATATTGATGGAGACCTGGGCCAATTTGCGGTCTTCCAGCATGACGCCGATGGCTTTGACAAACTTCAGCCCGCCGCTGCTCTCCCGGATGACCTTGGCGATCTCTTTGGCGATATTCAGGTCACTGGTACTCAGGTTGATGTTATAGGCGACCAGCGGCATGCGGGCGCCGACCGCGACGACTCCGGCAGTGGGATGGACGGCGTTCTTGCCGTAATCGGGCTGCCATTCAGCCTGAGCGATTTTTGCCGCCATTCCCTCAAATTCGCCGCGCCGGATGTCGGCCAGATTCCGCCGCCGGGGACTTGACGCCGCCTCTTCATACAAAAAGACCGGAACATCAAGTTTGTCCGCAATTTTAGCGCCAACCTCCCGGGAAAGGGCCGCACAGTCTTCCATACTCATATTCTTGACAGGTACGAAAGGAATGACATCAACCGCCCCCATCCGGGGATGTTCGCCTTTATGGCCGGTCATATCAATCAGCTCCACCGCCTTTTGCGCCGCTCCAAAGGCGGCTTCCCCGGCCCCCTCCGGGGTGCCGACGAAGGTAAAGACACTGCGGTTGTGGCTCTTATCGGCGGAATAATCCAGCAGGATTACCTCTGGAACGGCTTTGATCACGGCGACTAAAGCCTCAATCACTTCAGGCCGCCGGCCTTCGCTGAAATTCGGAATGCATTCCACTAGTTTTGCCATCATGTTCCCTCACTCTGTGTTGTGTTTACTGGCCAAGATTTCTAAAGGCCTGGCCGACTAAGTCCTTGACAAGCTTTTCCGCCGGGAGATAGGGAAGCGTGATATGCCCTTGCCCGGCATAGTTCTTGTTGAATTCGGCGCAGGTGGCTATGGAGTTGGCGTTGCGAGCCCAGGAGCGCCGGGCCACCCCACCCATGACGTCCCATAACATCGCCGATTTGATCACAGCATCCACCCGTTCGCTGCCGTCGAGCACCAGACCGAAACCTCCGTTAATGGCCTTGCCGATGCCCACGCCGCCGCCGTTGTGCAGCGCCACCAGGCTCATACCCCGGGCGGCGTTGCCGGCAAAACACTGGGTTGCCATATCAGCCATCACATTACTGCCGTCCTTGATATTTGCCGTTTCCCGAAACGGGGAGTCGGTGCCTCCGGTGTCGTGATGATCCCGGCCCAGCATAACCGGACCGATCTCCCCCATCCTTACCATAGCGTTAAACTTCAGGGCGATGCTTTGCCGCCCCTCGGCGTCCTGATAAAGAATTCTGGCTTTGGTGCCGACAACCAGTTTATTTTTCTGCGCATCTTTGATCCAGATGTAATTGTCCCGGTCCTGGCCCCGCCGGTCAGGATCGATACAGCTCAGCGCCGCCTGATCGGTTTTGATCAGGTCCTCCTCCTTTCCGCTGAGACAGACCCAGCGGAAAGGCCCATAGCCGTAATCAAACAGTTCCGGTCCCATAATGTCCTCGACATAAGACGGGAAAATGAAGCCTTCTTTTTCATCTATGCCGTTTTTGGAGATTTCCCTGACCCCGGAGTCATATACCGCCTTCATGAAAGAGTTGCCGTAGTCGAAGAAATAAACACCGCGGGCAACCAGCATCCTGATAAGTTCGAAATGGCGGCGCAGGCTCTTGTCCACAAGGGCGGTGAATTCAGCCCGGTCACTGGCCAGCAGCGCGGTACGTTCTTCAAAGGTTATCCCCTGCGGGCAGTAGCCGCCGCTATAGGCTACATGACACGACGTCTGGTCAGACAACAAGTCGATGGGGACATTGTTTTTGACCGCATACTCCAGCAGGTCGACAATATTGCCGTGATAGGCGATGGAAATCGGTTCGCCTTTGTGCTGATGGATTGCGGCCAGTTTGAAAACCTCGGCCAGATCGGGAGAAAAGGTTGTTATCCAGCCTTGGTCGAGTCTGGTTTTTATCCGGGAGAAATCGACCTCGGCGATAACCCCTACGCCGTTCGCGATTTCCATGGCCTTGGACTGGGCACCGCTCATCCCCCCCAATCCGGAACTCACAAACAGCTTGCCCCGCAGGTCACCGTCACCGGCAATGCCAAGTCTCTGACGGCCGGCGGTAAGCAGGGTATTGAAGGTGCCGTGAACAATGCCCTGGGGCCCGATATACATCCAGCCGCCTGCCGTCATCTGGCCGTAGTTGGCCACTCCCATCTGTTCGGCGATTTCCCAGTCGGCCTGATTATCGAACATGCCGACCATGAGCGCGTTGGTGATGATGACTCTGGGAGCATCCGGCTTCGAGGGGAATAATCCCAGCGGATGGCCGGATTCGACGACCAGCGTCTGGTACTGGGTCATGGCATCCAGATACTTTTTGATCAGCAGGTACTGCAGCCAGTTCTGACAAACCTGGCCGGTTTCGCCATAAGTCGTGAGCTCATAAGGATAAAGGGCGACATCGAAATCAAGGTTGTTGTCGATCATTACCTGAAAGGCTTTGCCCTCCAGGCAGCTGCCCTGGTAGTCATGAACCGGCTTGCCGTAAATCCGGCCTTGCGGCCGATAGCGATAGGCATAGATCCGGCCATAGGTCAAAAGCTCAGTCAAAAACTCGTCTGCCAGCAAGGGATGGTGTTCCTCCGGCACATAGCGCAAGGCATTTTTCAGGGCAATTTCGGTCTGGGCCTGAGTCAGCGTGAAGCCCCGGCTTGGCGCCCGCCGGATTCCCGGCTGAAAAGCCGGCATAGCCGGCAGCCTGGCATCCACCTTGATGGTCATGGCCTGGGCAATAGTGAAATTATCAACCACTCTCGCTCAACCTCCCTCTTTCGGAATAGTAGTATTGTCTGCGTTTTTCTATTCTCCCAGACAGGTCTTCACGACCTTGGTATTGTCTTTGCAGGCGGCAGCAAGACCGCAGGGCTATTCAATCAACAGCCGCCCCACCGCTGCTTCCACCGCCTGCACCAGTGAACTGTCGGCTATCAGCCGGTATATGGCCTGAATATCCGGCGCCGGCACTCGATCCTCGTCCAAATGCGGTACCGCCTTACGAACCGCCGTGTAGGCCGCTCCGGTACCGATCCCGGGCGTGAGCGGAGCTAAAAAGTCGATACCCTGAACCGCCGCCAGACATTCGATGGCCAGAATATAACGCACGTTTTCCAGGATCTCGCGGGCCTGTCGGGCGGCAATGGTACCCATGCTCACATGATCTTCCTGATTGGCGGAGGTGGGGATGGAGTCAGCGCTAGCCGGGTGCACCAGCACCTTGTTTTCCGACACCAGCGCCGCCGCGGTGTACTGGGTGATCATCAGACCGGAATCGACTCCCGGATAAGCGGTGAGAAAGGGCGGCAGATCGCTTAAATTCGAATCCAGCAGCCGGTTGGTGCGCCGTTCGGAAATATTGCCGATTTCCGCCAGGGCCAGTTTCAGGTAATCCATTACCAGCGCAATCGGCTGCCCGTGAAAGTTGCCTCCGGAAATGGCCTCGCCTGTGTCGGGCATAATCAGCGGGTTGTCTGTGACGGCATTGATTTCCACCGCCAGCGTCTCTTCCACCCGCCTGAGGGCATCCTTGGACGCCCCGTGCACCTGCGGGACACATCTCAGGGAATAGGCGTCCTGAACCTTTGCACAGTGGACATGGGACGCCATAATGGGGCTGTCGGCGGTCAGCCGGAGGATATTGTCGGTGGTGGCCTGCTGGCCAATATGCGGGCGTACCTGGCTGATACGCGGATCAAAAGCGGTACGGGTTCCCCGCAGGGCCTCCAGACAGAGTGCTGCTGCTATATCCGCGGTCTTCATGAGGTCCACCGCGTCCCGCCACACCATGCAGCCCACAGCAGTCATGATCTGGGTGCCGTTGATCAGCGCCAGGCCTTCTTTGCCTCCCAGCACCACCGGAATCAACCCGGCCCTTGCCAGCGCTTCGGCCCCGCTCATCAGTCGTCCGTCCAGAAAAGCCTGCCCTTCTCCCAGCATGACCAGTACCATGTGCGCCAGGGGCGCCAAATCGCCGCTCGCCCCCACCGAACCCTTCGCCGGAATCGCAGGATACACCCTCAGGTTCAGCATGTTCAGCAGCATTTCCACAGTGGTCAGTTTGATGCCGGAATAGCCCTTGGCCAGGGAGTTGGCTCTCAGCAGCATGGCCGCCCTCACCACATCTTCCGGCAGGTTTTCCCCCACTCCGGCGGCATGGCTGAGAATTAAATTTTTCTGCAGTTTCTCCCGTTCCGTTTTGGATATAATGATCCGGCTGAAATTGCCAAACCCGGTGGAAATCCCGTACACAGGCTGCTCTGCCTGTAAAATCTCTTCCACTATCGCCCTGCTGGCCAAAATCTGGCGGCGGCCCTCGTCGTTTAATCCTGTCTTTTCATAACCGCGGGCGAC
>Ga0316228_1001234_pt1 | contig 28072 bp, 26 predicted proteins | sample TBH18021metaG_FD_206005 | JGI IMG/M metagenome (GOLD analysis project Ga0316228, IMG submission 206005) | Freshwater microbial communities from Trout Bog Lake, Wisconsin, USA - TBH18021 | ecosystem: Environmental > Aquatic > Freshwater > Lake > Hypolimnion/Profundal zone | place: USA: Wisconsin... | reverse complement strand
CTGGCGCTGCGTGAACCCCTTCCGCGACAGGACGATCCGCCGTCCCGTGGGCCGCAAATCCAACCCTCGCACTGCGAGCCTCTCGAACACGGCGCACCGCATGGCGCCGAGGATGTCCTTCGGCCACACCGAGTCGTAGACCGGCACGCCCGGTCGAACGTCGAACGGGAAGAAGGTCGGGACCGGGGCGACCCCGAGCTCTTTGAAGCGGACCGCCTGCGCCGGAAGGGGGAGGATCGGACGTCCCCGCCTGTCGAGCAGTTCCACGATCTGCCGATGCGTTTCCGGCATGTGGTCGTCGATGCAGATCGGGAAACCCGCGGGGCAGGCGGGATCGTTGAACCACAGCATCCGCGGCACGAATTCGAGCAGCCAGTGGCCGTAGTTCCTGCTCTGGAGCCCGAACATCATAAGGCCGGAGTCCAGGATCCGCACCTCGGCCGGCTCCTCCACCAGGGCGCGCCCGCCCCCGTAGACGGCCGTCATGATCTGATCGGCGTTCTTCCCGTCCTTGATGTCGGCGATGCCGCTGTCGGGATGCGCGGCGAGGTCGTAGATCAGGCGGCTGCCCTGGAGCACGATGTTGCTGCGCGGGAAGGTCAGGCAGTCCTTGAACCGGGCGACGTATTGCGGCGGGGCGTCCAGGGTGCCGCACACGGAGGTCAGCGCCACGGGACCTTCGAGGAAGCGGATCTCGGGCTCGGCGATCCGGCGGGGGCTGACCAGTTCGCGGTAGTCGCCCTCCCCTTGCGCGGCAGCCTGGCGTGCGGAGACGATGTCGTAGATCCGCACCGGCCCGAGCCCGAGGATCGTGCGCGTCCGTTCGTGCAGCGCCTGCGCCTCCTCGTGACGGCCCACTTCGGCGAGCGTGGTCATCTGCAGGCTGCGCAGGTTTCGGATCTTGCGCTCGATTGCGTCGCCGTCGATCGTGATGGCCTGGCCGCCCAGGGTGTCCCGCGCGATCCGCGCCAGCAGGTAGCTGCGCACCGCGCCCTCGGCATCGCCGGCGAGTTCGTAATCCCAGGCGATGTGGATCAGCGACGGGTCGTCCTGCCCGCGGTCCCCGGCGGCCGCCTTAGCGCGACGCAGCGCTTCTAGGAGATCCTCCACCCCGTCGAAGGCCTGCCGCCGGCAGCGATCGACGATACTTGTCCGGATGGCGGCTAGCTCATACCGCGCGGCCCGTGCACGCGAGATCTGAGCCGCCAGCCCGTAGGCGCGGGCGGCCAGATCGAAGCTGCCCTCGCCCTGGTACCGGAAGGCAAGGGTCGCGAGGTGCTGCGCCGCGGTCTCGGCGCGATCCTCCGTCAGGGCCACGAGGGTGCCTTCGATCGTGTCGAGGGTGGCGCCGCCGTTCGCCCGATTGGCCTGCGTCAGGATCCGCCGAAAGTCGTCCCGCATCGATACCGACCGTTCCTCTCACGCGATCCGCAACGTCGTCTCGACGGGCCTCAGCGCGTCGCTAGGACCCGCTCTACGCAGGCGCAGACTTCATCGATCTGTTCCCGGGTGATCGCCGGGTAGAACGGCACTCCGATGGCGCCCGCGGAGGCGGCCGGCGTCCGCGGGAGGCCGTCATGCCGGCACGTCGCGAAGGCGGGATGCGCCTGACAGCCGGTCCCGTACCAGCGCCGCCACTGGATGCCGGCCGCGTCGAACGCCACTGTCACCGCGTCGGCGGCTGCGGGCTCGAACAGCGCGTTGACCGTCATGGTCAGCCATTCCGTGCCGAAGCCCGGCTGCATGCGTACGCCGATCCGCTCGAAGCCCTCTACATAGGCGAGCGAGGCCTCCCGCAGCTGCCGGATGCGCGCATCAAGGCCGTCGAAGGCCGCCAAGCCGACTGCTGCGTCGTATTCGGAGATCCGGAAATTGCCGCCGCGCACCTCCGAGACCCGGCTGCTCGCCGAGAAGCCGAAGCCGGTCATGGCGGTGGTCTGCGCGACCAGATCAGTATCGGTGGTGAGGATCGCGCCGCCCTCCCCGATCCCGAGCGCCTTGGTGGCGTGCAGGCTCACGCAGACCGGCTGCGCACCTACATGGGTCAGGTTCAGCGTCGCGGCAGCGGCGTCGAACACGACCGGAATGCCATGTGCCGCCTCGAATGCCTCCCAGGCGGGGATGTCGATCGGCGCCCCGAACGGGCTGACCACCACCACGGCCGCGACGTCGTGCACGGCCCCCGACAGCGCCCGCTCGGCGATGGCTGGCGTCAGCGACAGGGTCTCGGGATCCACGTCGGCGAAGAACGGCTCAAGGCCGACATTCACCGCCGCGTGCGCGGTGGCGATGAAGGTGTAGCCTGGCATCAGGCACAGCCCGCCGCGCCGGCCACCGATGCGGTAGCGCAGGGCGAGTTCGATCGCGCTCGTGCCGTTGCCGGTGATCGTCGCGGCCACCGGCGCGCCGCCGGCCCGCTCCGAGATGAAGCTGCAGAGCCTGGCTTTGAATTCGCGGGAGAGCGGGCCGTAGTTGCTGTAGATGTGCGATTGATCGATCCGGCGCAGGTAGGGGACGATGGCGTCCGTCTCCGGCAGGCTTGGAATGAGCACGGGGATCATCGTCGAGACACGTCCTAGCTGTCGGCCGCCACCATCCTCGTCGGCATGCTCCGGTGACGCGGCCCGCTATACATGCCGAGGCAGCGCCGCGGAAGGCGCCGCCACGCCCCTCAGGCCGGCGGCGGGGTCTGCGGTCTGGGTCGAGCCGGCAAGGGCCGGGCGGGGTTCCCAAACACCGTCTGGCCCGGCGCCACGTTCCGGATCACCACGGCGCCGGCCCCGACGACGGCATGGTCCCCGATTCGGATCTTCGGGATCACGCAGGCCCCCGTGCCCAGGAACGCGCCCTCCCCCACGCGGACATGCCCGGCCAAGTGGACGCCGGGGCTCAGCGTGGCGAAATCCTCCAGCACGTCGTCGTGCGCCACGGTGCAGCCCGGATTGATCAGCACGTGCTCGCCCAGGCGCGCATCCGCCGTCACCGAGGAATGCCCGAGGATCACCGCGCCTACGCCGATCCGGCTGCTGCCACCGATCAGCACCGCGGGATCGATGATCGAGGTGAAGCGCGCGCCGATCGCATCCCGCAGATGTGCGACCGCCCGGGCCCGGGGCTCCGGCTCGCCGAGGGCGACGACGAAGCGCAGATCTTCGGCGCCCGCGAAGGTCCAGACATCCCGGACCACCGGCCGGCTGCGAAACATCTCCGGCGCGTCGAGGCCGGGATCGACGATGCTCGCCTGCAGGTCGATCGCCGTGCCCTGCGCGTTCAGGCGCTCCAGGGCGTCGACGATCTCGCGCGCGAGGGCGCCCGCACCGTACAGGACGAGGCGGACCGTCATCGCGTCGTGCGCTGCGACCGGCTCGGCGCTGGCGGCTGCCTGCCACTCGGGCGAACGTCCATGCGCGGGATCCCCTGCTGGGCTTTCCTGGCTGTCCTGGGCCCTGCCCTTACACGAGTCTCCGCGGGCTCTCCAGGGGCGAGGTTTCGGATCGACGGGCGGGCCAGCGATCACGGAAAGCCCGGGAACCAGTATGGCTCGTCACCATGCCTCCATTCCAGTAGACCGCCGGGACTTGCGCCGCGCGAGCGCGGCGGTGGACGAGCGCGTACGCGGAGAGCGTGGGACGGACATGAGGCCGACGGAGCCCTTCATCGACCTGATCCGAACGGTCAATCGCGTCACCGCGCCGGACGTTCTCGTGCGGCTTCGCGCGCTCATGGCCGACTGTGACGACGGCACCCGCACGACGCGCCTGCGGCGGCACCTCGAGGCGCTGGCGTTTCGGCTCGAGGGCGAGGACCAGCTCGGCGCCGTCGCCGACACCTACGACCTGATTGGCGCGATCGCCACCGAGGATCGGGAACGCTGGGCTCTGGCCGCCGTCAACGCGCGGCTGCGCGATCTCTGCGGGCGTGGCCGCTACGCGGAGGCCGCCGCCGTCGTCTCCAAACTGCGCGCCGGTGGCGACCCCGCCGCCATCCGCGAAGGCCTCGCGACCCTGCTGCGGCTCGGCTGGGCCGCCGAGTGCGGACAGGAGCCTGAAGCCTGCGTGCAACGCTACCGGCTGGCTTTCGAGCTGAACGGCGGTGACGACGGCGTCACAACCGAGGACGGCTGCGCCCTGAGTATTAAGGTCAGGAACCTGCGCCGGCTGCAGATCGACGCGCTGCTCGCGGAGGGGCTCTATGCGGACGCGATCGCGCTGCACGAGCCGACGCGCCACGTCTATGGCTCCGGCCCCCTGCGTGCCTACGACATCGTCACCGCCGAGGCGCTCGCCGCGGGCGGGGGGGCCGCTTACACGGAAGTACGGCCGCGGCGCTGGATCGCATCGCCCGACCTGCGTTTCTTCGAGCCGCCCCCTGCCCTCACCTCCGAGCCGGGCGTGCTCGACATGCCAGCCCAGTACCTCGCCTTTCTGGACGGAGCCCACGCCTTCCCGCGCAGCAACGTCGTCATCGCGGGCGACACGCTCATCTACGACCTCGCCGCGCATCCGCGCCGCGCCGACATCCTGCTGCAGGACGGGGTCAATCCCGATCAGATCATGATGGCCGCGTTCGGCGACACGCGCACCCTCGTGGAGGTGCCCGAGGATCCGCACCGGGTCGAGGCCGGGCTGATGATGTTTGGCCTCCAGAGCCGTAACTATGGGCACTGGTTCTGCGAGTTCGTGCCGCGGATGCTCTGCTACAACGATCCGCGCTGCCCGGACGGGATCCCGCTCTGTATCGACGACCACATGCCCCCCTCGCATGAGGAGATTTTGCGCCTGCTCGACACGCGCGACAGGCCCGTGATCAAGCTGCCGCCGCGGCCGGTCGCGTTCGGGCGCCTCGGGATGGCGCCGGTGCCGGCCTTCTTCCCCTTCGACGTGAAGCCCGGCCGCCCCTTCTACGACACGGTCTGGCCGGCCGATGTCTTCGCAGCGGTGCGCACTCAAATCCTCGATCGAGCCCGGGAGCGCGGGGTACTCTCGGGCCGCACCGACCGGCGCCTGTTCATCTCGCGCAAGGCCTTCGCCCAGCGCGCTCTGGTGAACGAGGCCGAGATCGCCGAGCGGCTGGCTCCCCTCGGCTTCGAGGTGATCTACCCGGAGACGATGTCGTTCCTTGAACAGGTCGAGGCGTTTCACTCCGCTGCTCTGGTGGTGGGCTCGTCAAGTTCGGCCCTGAGCAACGCCCTGTTCTGCCGGCCCGGCTGCCGCATTCTGGGCCTGATCCACGAGGAGCTGTCGTTCAACTTCCGGGGCTATGCCAGCTACATCGAGGCTGGGGGCGCCCGGATTCTGTTCCTGCGCGGCCAAACCCTCCACCAGCCGGGCGTGCACGCCTTCCACGTGAGCTATACCGTCGATCTGGCGAAGGTCTTGGCCGCTGTGGCAGCCCTTGAGAATGAGGTCGCAACCGGCGTCCGGGCCGGCTTCCCGCCGCCGTCCGCGGACGACCAGCCGGTCCGGGGGCCGGATCCCGGTGCGTCACAGCTTCAGCACCCTCGAACGAACGCATCCGCCCGCGTCGATCCCGACCGGCTCGCGCGCGTCAAGACGCTCGCGGCCGGGCCGCACGCGGATGCGGGGTCCGGCCTCTGCGCCCTGGAGGCAGTGGCCTACGTGGCCCGAGAGCCCCATTCAGACCAACCCGCCTGCGCGTCGCCGAGCCTCGCCGCTTTCATCCGGACCTGGAGCGATGGCCTGCCCCAGGACGCGCGCGACGACCTGATCCTGCCGCTCGTCCCGCGCCTCGTCGGCACGCGCGGATCGGAGGCGCTGGAGCGCCGGCGGGTCGCCCTGGCAGCCGACTGGCTCGTCCGCACCCACCTGCCTGCGTGGTTCCGCCTCGCCAAGCTGAACGTTGAAGGCGACGCGCTGGCCAACCGGCCGGCGCTGACCGATAGCGCCGATCTCGCCGCCTGGTGCGATCATCTGGAGCAGGCGCGCAAGCGCGCGAAGGTCGCGAACCTCACCCTCCGGCAGACCGGGTCCGCCGTCCGGGCCGCGGCCTGGGATGCAGCGCAACAGGCCGCCTGGGTTGTCATCCGGGACCATCTGGAGGCTGCCGGTCCGCGAATGCTCGCCGCCGGCTGGGACGCGGCCTACGCGTCCGCCTATGCGGCGGCCCGGGCCTACGGAAAGGCGCCGCTGGAGCCGACCCGGCGGGCGCTCCAGGAATCCGCCCTGGCCCTGGTCGAACGGATGATCGCGCTGCGCGAAGCGAATCCGGCCGACCCGGACCCTCTGCCGGGGGGCGCCCCACCGGCCCACACGTCGGCCCCGTCCGGCGTCGAACACCGGCCATGAGCCGGACATGAGCGAGACCCCGCAGGGCACGCAACCGCTCGATCCCGCACCGGCCCTGGCAGGCGCGCGCTGCCTCGTGCTGGGCGGCAGCGGCTTCCTCGGGCTGAACCTGTGCAACCGCCTCGCGGAGGCGGGAGCCGAGGTCACCTGTTTCAGCCGCAGCCATCCGCAGGCCGAGGTCCTGGACCGGCGCGTCGCTCGGGTGATCGGCCAGTTCGCCGACCGCCTCGCCCTCGCCAACGCGGTAGATCGCCAAGATGTTGTCTTCCACCTGATCGCAGGATCGGTCCCCGAGAGTTCCAACCGGGACCCATACGCGGAACTCTCGGCAGCGCCGATCGCCACCCTGCACCTGCTGGAGATCTGCCGCGCGGCCCGGATCAAGAAGCTCGTGTTCTCGTCCTCTGGGGGGGCGATCTACGGAATCCCCCGTGCCATTCCGATCTCCGAGCAAGCGCCGACTGACCCGATCTCGGCCTACGGCATCAGCAAGCTGATGATCGAGAAGTCGCTGCACCTCTACCGGCACCTTCACGGGATCGACTACCAAATCCTGCGCATCGCCAATCCGTATGGCCGGTTCCAGCTTGGCACCAAGCACCAAGGGCTGATCGGGAGCTACATCCACCGCGTCCTCACCGACCAGCCGCTGGAGGTCTGGGGCTCCGGCTCGGTGGTGCGCGATTTCCTGCATATCGACGATGTCAGCGACGCCTTCCTGGGAGCCGTCGCCTATCAGGGCCCGCACAAGGTGCTGAATGTCGGCAGCGGGCGAGGCCTGAGCGTCCATCAGGTCATCGCCGAGCTGAAGGTGGCCTTCGGCCGGGACGATCTCCCCTGCGTGCACCGGCCGAGCCGCGCCGCCGACGTGCCGACCAACGTCCTCGAAACCGTGCTGATCCGGTCTGAACTCGGCTGGCAGCCGCGCGTCCCCCTGCAGACCGGGCTTACCGACACCATCGCGTGGATGCGCGCTCATCTGGCGCAGTCGCTGGCGGCGGGCACGCCCATCGGCGCCACCTAATCGACCGGATCTTCAATCCGCCCCGGAGCGGCCACGTTTGTCGGCGACAGCGCGCGGCATCGATCCGCGAGGAGACCCCATGTCCTTCCTGCACGATCTGCCGATCGCCGACCTGATCGCGCATTACGGCTACCTGGCCATCTTCGTCATCATCACCCTGGAGAGCGCCGGACTGCCCCTGCCCGGCGAGACGGTGCTGCTGACCTCGGCGGCCTATGCCGGCAGCACCGGCAACATCAACATCGCCGTCGTCGTGGCGATCGCCGCGACCGCCGCCATCCTGGGCGACAATGCCGGCTACTGGGTCGGCCGCCGCTGGGGGCTGCCGTTGCTCCTGCGCAAGGGGCACCTGATCGGGCTCGACCATGGCCGGCTCAAGCTCGGCCAGTACCTGTTCCGCCGTCACGGCGGGAAGATCGTGTTCTTCGGCCGCTTCACCGCGATGCTCCGGGCCTACGCGGCGGTGCTGGCCGGTGTGAACAAGCTCGATGCGCGCCGCTTCTTCGCCTTTAACGCCCTCGGCGGCGTGGCCTGGGCCTCGATCATGGGGTTCGGCGCCTACCTGTGCGGCCGCTCGATCGAGAACGTGATGGGGCCGGTCGGACTCGGGCTGCTGGCCTTCGTCCTGCTGGGTGCCGTCGCGCTGTGGCTGTTCATGCGCCGGCACGAGGCGCGCCTGATGGTCGCCGCGGAGGCCGCGATTCCAGGACCGCTGGCAGAAGGAATGGACGAGGCTCGGCCGCAGGCCGAGCCCGCCTCGGAAAATGGCGGTCTGGACCCGAACAGCCCGCTCCAGGTGGACTTCCAGAAGCAGATCGAGGCGCTCCTGGCGCAGCGGGAGCGCGCGGCGCCGCAGCACGCCGCGCAGGCGCCTGTCCGGACCCAGCGCGCGCCCTGGCCTCTCTGGTTCAAGATCCCCGTGCTCCTCGTCGCCGCTGGCGCCGGCATGGCGGTGATTTCCTGGCACGACGGCGTGACTGGCGGCCTCTACGGACGGCTCATCGAGCATATCGGAATCGTCGGCGTCGCCCTGATCCTCGTTGTGCCCACCGTCCTGCTGCTGGTGATCGGCCGGCGGCTCCCACGCCCGGAGGCCGAGGCTGAAGACGCCATCGAGTTGGCGGCGTGACAGGTCGGCGGTCGGCTGGCCAGGACGACGATCCGAACCGTCGGTCGATGCCGTGTTCGACCGGCCTGGGCGGGGGCGTCGAGCCGCGCCGTCGGGTGCCGGGTTGACCGGTCTCGGAGCCGATCGTACAGCCGGCCCGACCCGACTGGGGTGCTCCGTCGCGCCGGCCACCGGCTGATCCCGTTGACGGCTGCGTGCCCGAGACCCGTCGGGCCCCGTGAATGAGACGGAGCCGACGTTGAGCGAGGACGTGGAAGCGCTGCGGGCCGAGCTCGCCGAGACCCAGACACGGCTCAAAGAGGCGCAGGGCGAACTTGCCCGCTTGGTGCGATTGGCCGAGGCCGATCTGCAGCGCCGGCGCCCCGGCGAGCAGTCGAGCGTTGTCGTCTCCTCGGTGCGCAGGCCTGCTGCAAAGGAGGTCGCAGCTCGCATTGCCCGGTTCGCGCACCTCTATCGGGAGGCCGCTGCAGCCGTCCCTGACCGCGCGCCCGTGGTGCCCGAGGCGACGATGCTCGGCTGGCTGGAAACCTCCGGTTTGTTCGATCGTCAGTTCTACCTCGCATGCAACGACGACGTCGCGAATGCCGGGGCCGACCCGACGCATCACTATTACAATCACGGCTCCGAGGAAGGGCGCCTCCCCAGCACCCTCTGAGGAGAGTCTGGGGAAGCTGCTCGCTGGCGCGCGTTCAAGGGATCTGATCGATGCAGGACGGTGCAGGAGAGATCGCACCCGCGCTCGAGCCGTGGCAGGACGACTTCGCCACCATCTACGCCAGCGGACTGTTCGACCATATTGGGTACGCAACGCGCTATCCCGATGTCGGCCTCACCGACCTGTCGCCCCTAGAGCACTACGTGAAGTACGGCGCCCGGCTCGGGCGCCGGCCCCGGGCCGACTTCACCGCGCCGCCGGACGAGACCTTCGACGGCAGCTTCGTCAATCCCTTCGCGGCCTGGATTCGAGCGCGCGCCGAGACCCAGCCCGCGCCGGCCTGGAACCGGCCGGTCGTCTCGGTCCTGTGCATCAGCTACAACCAGGCGGCCTTCATCCGGCAGACGCTGGAGAGCATCCTCGGTCAGGCCACGGATTTCCCCTTCGAGCTGCTGGTCGGCGACGACCGCTCCACGGACGGGACCGCCGAGATCATCGCCGAGTACGCCGCGCGCTACCCCAACCTCGTGGCGGTCCTGCGTAGCGAGAATCTCGGGCCGAACCGGAACTTCGCCGACCTCACGGCGCGCGCCCGCGGCGAGTTCGTGGCGATCTGCGAGGGCGACGATTACTGGACCGATCCGCGCAAGCTCCAGAAACAGGTCGATTTCCTGCGGGCGCGCCCGGAATTCACCCTCTGCTTTCACCGGGTGCGCGTCGTCTACGAGGACATGCCGGGGGTCGACGAGCTCTACCCGAAGCAGTGCAGCCCGCAGCCGTCGCTGTCCGACCTCGTGGCGCACAACTTCGTCCAGACCAACAGCGTGCTCTACCGCTGGCGCTACCACGGCGAGGAGGCGTTCGTGTTCGACGAGGGCATCGCCCCCGGCGACTGGTACGTCCACCTGATGCACGCCGAGGTCGGGCGCGTCGGCTTCCTGCCGGAGGTGATGGCGGTCTACCGCAAGCACGCCGCCGGGATGTGGGCGACCTACGCGACCGAGCTCGCCCGGCACAAGAAGCTCGGCAATTCCGAGATCGCGTTCTTCCGCAAGCTGCGCGGCCATTTCGGCGGCCGCTACGCGGCGGGCTACGAGGCCGCGCAGAAATCGATCTTCCGGCGGCTGGCCGAGGCCTATCTCGACGAGGAGGACGTGCCGAGCCTCGGGCGCCTGATCGAGGCCAACCCCGACATCGCCCGGGACGCCTTGAGCGACATGGGCCTCGACGCGCCGGATGACCTTTCAGGAGAGCCGGAGGCCCTGCGCGCGTGGCTGCTGGAGCAGCTGACCGTCAGCGTCATCGTCACGGCCTACAACCACGCCGCCGATATCGGCCGCTGCCTCGACGCGGTGCTGGGCCAGCGCGGCCTGTTCCGGATGCAGGTCGTGATCGGCGACGACAAGTCCACCGACGGCACCGCCGCGATCGTCGAGCGCTACCGGGCGCGCGACCCGGAGCGGATCGTGGTGCGGCCCCGGCCGCAGAACCTCGGCATGCTGCGCAATATGCAGGACTGCCTCGCCGCCTGCACGGGCCGGTACGTCGCCTTCTGCGAGGCGGACGATTACTGGCTGTCCGACCGCAAGATCGCCATGCAGATGCGGATGCTGCGCAACGACCGCAAGCTGGACATGTGCTTCAACTGGGTGCTGCTCCACTATCCGGCGACCGGCTCCTACGTGCCGCACGACGAGCAGGGCCGCTATCCCACCGGCCCGATCAGCTTCCCGGTCCTGGCCAACGCGCCGCTCACCGCCAACTTCTCCTGCTGCTTCTACCGCGCCGAGGCCCTGCGCCGGGTGCCGGAGGCCTATTACGCGAACGCCTCGGCGGCCGACTGGCTGATGAACCTCTACGTCGCCGACAAGGGCCGGATCGCGTTCCTGCGGGAACTGCTCTCGGTCTACACGGTCCAGGAGAAGGGCCAGTGGTCGGGCCTGCCGGAGGACATCAAGAATGCCCGGATCGCCCAGTACCAGAAAGAGTTCGCCGGCATCTTCGGCGAGGGGCGCGGCTTCGAGAAGTACGAGGTCGGCTGCACGGTGGCCGAACTCGACGGCGAACTGCCGGATTCCTTCGCCCGCGCGAACCTGGAGGCCCCCCAGGACCGAGTCTGGGCGGAGATCCAGGACGGGCAGGTGGTGCTGGCCGGCTGGGTCGTCTCGGCGAGCCGCGCCAAGGCGACGCTGATCGTCGAGGCCGACGGCGAGATCCAGCGCATCCCCGTGGACGTCCACCGGCCGGACGTGATCGCGGCGGTGCTCGGCGACATGCCGACCACGATGGAGGAGGCGCGCTGCGGCTTCCGCTTCACCCTGCCCTACGCCCTCCATCTCGAGGTGCTGCTCTCCATCGAGGTCGAGCACGAGGTCGTGCCCTGGCTCTCGGTGATCTTCACCCACCGGGTGAAGCGGGCGGCCGAGCAGGGCTGATCGCGGGCGGGGCGTCGCGACACACGGGCCGGCGCTCTTCGGGCTGGCCCTATCGCCGCCGACCGGCGAGGAAGTGCCGCACCCGGGCCAGCGGCGTGCGGGCGCGGGCCCGGTCCAGGGCCCCGCGGATCTCGGCGGCGAGCCGCGTCGCGACGATCTCGCGGGCGGGATCGTCGTAGTGGACGATGTCGTAGAAGGTCCCCTCCTCCCGGTCGCGGAAGATGCCGCTGAGGTCGAGGGCCGTGAAGGTGCGCCGGTACGGGCGCCGCGCCGCGAGCTGCGCGGTGAACGCCTCCAGCTTGGCGTATTGCCGGTCGAGATAGGCCAGGAACGCCCCCGAGGCGACGCCCCGCTCCACCTCGGTGAGGTGGCGCTTGCGCAGGATCGTCGGCTGCAGAACGCTGACGATCGGCACCCCGTGGTCGTGGGACAGCTTGGTCAGCCGGTGCGCCGCCAGTTCGTAATGGTGGACGATCGCGTCCTCCCAGCCGGGGCTCTGCCAGCCCACCTCGGCCCGCAGCCGCTTCAGCTCCTCGTAGATCAGCGTGATCAGCGCCTCGTAGGACAGGCCGTCCTCGCGGGCCCGCGGATCGTGCGTGTCGAAGAAGTGGTCGTAGAGCCGCTGGGTGATGAAGGCGTTGTAGGGGTGGCCCGGCCGGGGATCGTAGGTCCAGGGCTGGAACAGGTCGGTGCTGCCGCTAAGCACGAGGATCGCGTCGGGGCTGTAGGTCACCAGGCGCGACCAGATCAGGTGGGTCATCTGCGTGAGGCAGCTCGACATCACCCCGAAATTGTAGACCTTCGCGCTGTCGAGGCCGCCCGCCCGCAGGATCCGCTCGATGCGCCCCGGCAGGGTGTTGGCGATGTCGCCGCCGTCGATCGTGGTCGAGTCGCCGACGACCAGGATCCGGGTCTCGCCCTCCGGCTTGCGCACGACGATCGGAACGGCGTTCAGGAAGCCGTCCGCGTCGAACGGGACGCCGTAATGGCTCGCGCCCGGCTTGCCGGCGAACTGGATGAACGGGCTCGGATAGCGGGTGTTGGAGTCGAGATAGCCGAAATGGTGCAGGAACTTGCGCCGTCGCGCCGCGTCCTCGCTCTCCGGCGGCGGCCAGATCGGCTCGAGATCTGGGACCGTCAGGATCGCCAGCGTCGCCGCCTCAAGCGCCGCGAGGCCGGCCGCGTTGAGGTCGATGCCGTCGTCGCTGTAGTCGGGCCGGAGCGCGCCCGTCTCCGTGGCCAGGACGGGATCGTAGTCGATGAAGTGGGCTCCGTATTCCTGCACGTGGTCGCGCAGCCACGCGTTCACCGCGTCGATCAGTGCCACCGGCTGCCCGTCTGCTCTGGGCGCTGCCGGATCGACCGGCGCGATCGAGCCTACCCAGGTCCGCACGTATAGGTCGCGGGTGTCCTGCAGCATCGCGGCGATATCGGCCACGATTCCGTCCAGCGTGGACGTGCGCGCGCCGTCGAGGATATCGTCGCGGCCGCAGAGCAGGTGCAGGCCCTTGGCGCCGTAGAGGGCGATCTCTGAGCGGAGCCGGCGCGCTGTGTCTCGAACCGACTGGCCGGCGATGCCGCGGCCCACGGCCTGCGGTCCGGAGAACAGGGGCAGGTTCTGCGCCGTCCACCCGGCCGTCACCGAATCGCCCAGGAACAGGAAAGGCCCGAACGGGAACTGCGGCTTATCCTGCATCGGCGTGCTCATGCCGTCGTGATCCGGGGGGCGTCAGCGCGCCGCGAAGATCTCGATCCCGTCGAGGTGCAGGTACTGCTCCTCGTCGAGATCGATCTTGAGATAGCGGAACTGCGCGTTGTCGAACCGCAGGTGGAGGGGCAAGCCGGGATGGCAATGGGCGTCCACGGCGTCGAAGACGAGGCGGTAAGCGCCCTCGGTCTCGCCCAGCCAGACCCGCATCACCTGCGCCCGCTCGCTGAGCTGCCCCCAGCGATTGTAGATCCGGATCTCCGAGACCCGCTCGACCGCGCCGAGGTCGAGGACAAACCAGGGGTTCCGGTCGAGCCCGGTGTGGAAGAAGAAGGACGGGTCGCCGGTGGTGCGCTCGCCGTAGGTGCCGGTGGTGCCCGACCAGGGCGAGGCGGAGCTCGCCGTCCAGGTCTTGCCCAGCGCGATGTTCTCGGAGGGCCGCATCGCCACCAGCGTGTCCATCTCCAGCTCGTCGATCAGCGTCCGGATCTGCTTGGACGGCTGGCGCAGCGGCGGGATCTCCAGGTCGAGCTTGTAGATCAGGTTCGACAGGATACTCTGGTCGAAGCGGTGGTCGATGAAGCCCTCGAGATCCGGCAGGCCCATCTGGTTCGGGATGTCGGTGACGACCCGCGGATCGCCCGCGTAGCGCAGCCACTCGGCCACGAGCCGGCGGGTGGCGGGGCTCACCATGAAGGCGATCCAGGAGGCCTGGATCTGGTCGGCGTCCCAGTAGCGCGCCGCGTCGCACTCCATCAGCACGAAGCAGTCGCGCTTGGTCCAGGCCCGCTGCGGCTTGCCGTGCAGCACGCCGACCGCGATCCGGCGCTCCGAGCCGTCGAGCCAGGTGAGCAGCGGCGCCACCGGCGGCAGCGGGTCGTCGCCGACCGCCTGCATGCCGGTATCGCTGAAGACGATGAAGTCGCCGTCGCGGCGCTTCTCCAGCGCCTCGGCGATGACGTAGGGCTTCCAGGCCCAGTTGCCGGCGCCCCGGGACCGGTCGAGGATCTCGCGGTGCTCCCGGTAGAACGGCGTCGCGCGCAGCCGGTCGGGGGACCAGCTCTCGATCGTGTCGAAATCGCCCGTGGCAGCGGCCGAGGCCACCAGCCGGTGTTGGCTCTCGACGTAGTGGTACTTGGCGGCGAAACTGACCAGGGTGGTGTGGCGCGGCCGGAGCCGGCGCCGCAGCCGCATTAGCACCTCGGCCCGGTGCATGTCGAAGGCGTTGACGCGCAGGGCCTCCGAGGATGGGTCAGCGCTGGCCAAGTCTGTCCTCCGGCGGTGGCTCGAGGGCTTGTCACCGGTTTTGCCGGCTTCGGCAAGGCGCCGCGGCGCGGCCGGGTTCAGGCGTCGTCGAAGGCGAGGTTCTCGGCCGGGTAGTCAAGCATCAGGGCGCGGCGCTCGGGTGAATTGTCCCACTCGCCAACCTTCGTGTAGCCGCCGGCAACGTCCAGCACCTCGATCACCCGCCCGATGGTCGGGATGCTCTTGAAATGCTGCGGCCAGCCGGAGGCGAAGTAGAAGACCTGCTCGACATGCTCGGAGAGCTGGCAGACCCCCGGTCCGAAGGTGCCGAGCCCGAAGACGAGGTAGCGCCCGTTCATCAGTGCCGCGACGTCGTCGATGAGAGTGCCGCTCTGCGTCGTCAGCGGCACGCCGAGCGCGGTGATCCAGGCCTCCAGCACCGGGATCACCGGGTTGAGCCGGTTCTCGAACACCATCTTGATCCGCGCGATGCGGCCCTCCGCCAGGAGGCGCCGGATCACCATCTGGTAGAAGGCGAGCGGCGGCTGCGGGTAGGTCGGCGCCACCCAGGTGCTGAAGATGTCGCCCGAGCGGATGTGGATCAGCAGCTCGTCGTCGGGCTTGGCGGGGATGTCCCGCGGCAGCCGGTTGAACAGCGGCCGGATGCAGGTCCGCACGATGTCTCGGGTCTCGTCGGGGCCGAGGGGGCCGGCGAGCTGCTGGATCCCGAGGTCGAAATACATCCCCGACAGGAAGGCGCCCGCCTCCGGCAGCGGCTCCGAGCCGGGGATGAAGGTGAGGCCGCCGCAGGTCAGGGGGCCGGTCAGGCCGATCACCTCGCTCCGGTCAGCGGCCGGGAGCTTGATATATTTCAGGTTCAGGTTGCGGGCGATGCCGATGGCGAGCAGCAGCTGGATCAGGCAGTTGCCGAAGGCGCCGCACTCGTAGAGCGCGAGCCCGACCAGGGCGCGGGAACGCGGCCGCCCGGCGCTGACGAGGCGGTAGGAGACGTAGGGGTTCGCGCCGGGCCGCTCGTCGGCCATGTCGAACGGCACGTCTAGCACGCGCCGCAGGGCGATGAGGTCAAAATCGGCCTGCGCGCACAGAACCCGCACCACCTGACCCTGCGCTCCGGTTGCCGTGACCCGGACATGGCGTGCCCAGGCCCCCTCCCCAGGTGCGAGCGTCAGGGCCGTGGCACCTGTGCAAGCGGGGACCGCGTCGAGGACCGGTTCCCGCCAGACCTCTCCATCGTCGGAGAGGGCAAGGCCGGGCCGCGGGCCGGCCATGTCACCGGCGATACGGACGGAATGGAGCGGGAAGCGCAGGCCGAGATCCATCTGGATCTGGGTAACCCCGGTCGGCAGCGGCGCGTGATCCGAACGGAGCCACGATCGTCCCGCCGTGAGGTCGATCAGGTCGACCTCCGTCTCACCGAGTGCCTGCGCGCGCATCGCCCTCAATCCTTGCCGCCGGCGGAAGCGGCGGGTCGGGGTCGCATAGGCCGCGATGCAGGTTTGTGCCACCCGTCGATCGCACGCGGGCTGTGTTCTGCGGGAGCCTCGCGTATCCTCCACCGGTCAGGGCCGCGTCGGTGCGAGGGAGCGTTCATGTCCGAGGGAAAAGCCGTGGTCCGGGCCGGCGATGAGCCCGACTACGATCGCTTGCTCCGGGAGAACCTCGCGCGGGTCTTCAACGAGCGCGACGGTGCCCTCCGCGCGTCCGCACTCGCGGACCTGTTCGTGGACGATCCCGTGATGTTCGAGCCGGCCGACGTCGTGCGGGGCCGCGCCGCGATCGCGGAGGTTGCTGGCCGGATCCTCGAACAGTTCGGTCCGACCTTCCGCTTCACGCCTGTGGGAAGCGCCGTTGGGCATCACGGGCTCGGCTCGCTCCGCTGGCAGGCCGGCCCGGCCGGTGGTCCCGTGGCGGTCACCGGGACGGATGCGGCCGAGATCGTCGACGGCCGAATCGCGCGGCTCTGGGTGCTCCTCGATCCGCCCCCGGCGGCCTGAGCCGGCGCGCCGGGATGATCCGCTCAGGCGTCGAGCCCGAGCATCAGCCCGAGATTCTGCACCGCCGCCCCGGAGGCGCCCTTGCCGAGATTGTCGAGGCGCGCCACCAGCACCGCCTGCCCGTGCTCGGCCGAGCCGAACACACGCAGCTCCAGCCGGTCGGTGTCGTTGAGATCCTCCGGCTCGATCTTCTCGCGGTGCGCACCGGTGGCGGCGCCCGGCACGACCTGCACCAGGGGCTGGCCTGCGTACCAGTCGCGCAGGGCGGCCTCCAAGTCGGCCGCCGTGGGCCGACCCGGCAGCGTCTCGAGGTGGAGCGGCACGCTTACCAGCATGCCTTGCCGGAAATTACCCACTGACGGCACGAAGATCGGCCGCCGGGTCAGCCCGCTGTAGCGCTGCAACTCAGGCAGGTGCTTGTGGGCGAAGCCGAGGCCGTAGAGCTGGAACGGCGGCGCCGTGCCCTGCTCGTAGGCCTCGATCATGCTCTTGCCGCCGCCGCTATAGCCGCTGACCGCGTTGACGCTGATCGGATGGTCGGCCGGGATCAGGCCGCCCTCCACCAACGGGCGCAGGAGCGCGACGCCGCCGGTCGGGTAGCAGCCGGGATTGGCGACCCGCCGGGCGCGGGCCACCGCCGCCCCCTGCTCCCGGGTCAGCTCCGGGAAGCCGTAGGTCCAGCCCTCCGCGACCCGGTGGGCGGTGCTGGCGTCGAGGACGCGGGGGCCACCGCCGGGCAGGCTGTCGGCCAGCGCCACGGTCTCCTTGGCGGCCTCGTCCGGCAGGCAGAGCACGACGAGGTCGACCTCGGCGAGGAGCGCGCGCTTCGCCGCCGGATCCTTGCGGTGCTCCGGCGCGATGCTGCGCAGGGCGACCCGCCCGTCGCGCTCCAGGCGCTCGCGGATGCCGAGACCGGTGGTGCCGGCCTCGCCGTCGATGAACACGGTGGGCTTCGTCGCGCCTGCGCCAGACATCGTCCGTCTCGCTCTCTCAAACATGCCTTGCCGCCCGAGTCGGGCACCGCGGCCGGGGATCAGGTGCGCGCGGTGCGACAGCCTGTCAACGACCACGCCGCGGCCTGAAAACGCGAAAGGGCGGCTCCCGCAGGAACCGCCCTCTCCGTGACACCGGTGTGACCAGATATCAGCGCTTCGAGAACTGGAAGCTGCGGCGGGCCTTCTTGCGGCCGTACTTCTTACGCTCGACCACGCGGGCGTCGCGCGTGAGGAAGCCCTCGCGCTTCAGCGGGCCGCGCAGCTCCGGCTCGTAGTAAGTCAGCGCCTTCGAGAGACCGTGGCGCACCGCGCCGGCCTGGCCCGAGAGGCCGCCACCCGCCACGGTGACAGTGATGTCGTACTGGTCGATGCGGCCGGCGATCTCCAGCGGCTGGCGCAGGATCATGCGCAGCACCGGACGGGCGAAATAGGTCTCCACCGGGCGCTTGTTGACCGTGACGGTGCCGTTGCCGGGCTTGATCCAGACGCGGGCGACCGCGTCCTTGCGCTTGCCGGTGGCGTAAGCCCGGCCCTGCGCGTCCAGCTTCTGGACGTGGACGGGGGCTTCGTTGGCCGGATCGACCGCGCCGGTGTTCGACCGGTTGAGGTCGGCGAGAGACTGCAGGGTCGCCATGATCAAGCGCTCACGTTCTTGCGGTTGAGGGCGCCGACATCGAGCGCCTGCGGCTGCTGGGCCTCATGCGGGTGCTCGGAGCCCTTGTAGACGCGGAGATTGCCGAGGATCTGGCGGAAGAGCGGGCCGCGGGGCAGCATGCGCTCGACGGCCTTCTCCACCACGCGCTCGGGGAAGCGCCCCTCGAGGATGAACTTGGCCGTGCGCTCCTTGATCCCACCCGGATAGCCGGTGTGATAGTAGTAGCGCTTCTGGACGTACTTGCGGCCGGTGAACTTCACCTTGTCCGCATTGACGACGATGACATGGTCGCCGCAATCGACGTGGGGCGTGTAGGCAGCCGTGTGCTTGCCGCGCAGGCGCATCGCCACGATCGACGCGAGGCGGCCGACGACGAGGCCCTCCGCGTCGATCACGATCCACTTCTTGTCGACCTCGGCGGGCTTCAGCGAGGTGGTCTTCATAGCCAAATCCCAGGGGTTCCGACGGACCGGCCCCCGACGCGTCGGGATCCGCGGACATCGGGGTGCCGAAAAACGAGCCGCCGCGTGTGGCACACGCGGCGGCGGTGCCGGGTGCATAGACGGACCCGCGGGTTCGGTCAACACCGGAATGCGGTGTCGCAAAAAATCCATATTTTTTAACCGTTTAACTGGTGAGGTATCAGAATACCTTTAGCTGTCGGTGCGCCGGCCCCGCTCCGCGATGGTAAGCTTCTGGACGCCCCGGGCGGCGAGCACCGGCTTTCTCGCGCTGAGGATCCGGGAATTCACCCCGGTCCAGCCGATCTCGCCGGAGAGGCGGCCATACTCGATCTTGGGACAGCGGTTCATGATCACCGTGAGCCCACATGCTTCGGCCCGGGCGGCGGCGGCATCGTCGCGCACGCCGAGCTGCATCCAGATCACCTTCGGCAGCGGCGTCAGCGCCAGCGCCTCGTCGACCAGCGGCCCGGCCGCGGCGGAGTTGCGGAAGATCTCGACCATGTCGATCGGCTGGTCGCCCAGCGCGGCCTGGACCTCCGCTAGGGTGGAGGCCACCCGGCGTCCGAGTAGATCCTGGCCGGCGAGACCCGGATTGACCGGTGTCACTGCGTAGCCGCGGTCGAGCAGATATTTCAGGACGATCCAGCTCGGGCGCGCGGGGTTCGCCGAGGCGCCGACCAGCGCGATCGTGCGCGTGCCGTTCAGGATGGTGCGGATCTGCGCGTCCGGGTAGCGGGCGTGCCGCTCCGCGAGCGCCGCCGCATCGCTGGGCGCGGGCGGCCGGTTGTCGTGGCCCGTCTCTTCCATGGCGTGTTCCCTCGTCGTCCGGATGATCGCGGGTCGTGCGGCGTTTATCGCCGCGTTCCGTGCCGCGCTTCTTGCCGCGTCTATGGCCGCGCGTCTCGTCGCTGTCCCGGCCTCGGCGCGGCCGCCGTCACAGCCGCCAGACCTCGTAGCCCAGCCGCGCGAACGGCGCCTTCTCGAAGAGCGCCTTCACGTCCACGATCAGGCCGCCGGGCTTCACCCGGGCGGCGATCGCCTCCGGGCCGAGGCCGGCATAGTCGCGGTGCGGGACGGCGATCACGGCCGCGTCCGCGTCGGCGGGCAGGTCGGCCCAGTCGACGAGGTCGATGCCGTACTCGGCCCGGGCCTCCGCCTCGCTGGCGCGGGGATCGTGGACCGACACGGCGCAGCCGAATTCCTGGAGCTCCCGCACGAGGTCGGCGACCTTCGAGTTGCGCAGGTCCGCGCAGTTCTCCTTGAAGGTCAGACCGAGGACGATGACCCGCGCCCGCCCGGTCCCGCCGCGCCGGACGATCCGCTTCACCGTGCTGCGGGCGACATGGGCCGCCATGCTGTCGTTGATCCGCCGCCCGGCCAGGATCACCTGCGGGTGGTAGCCGATCATCGCGGCCTTGTGGGTGAGGTAATAGGGGTCGACGCCGATGCAGTGGCCGCCGACCAACCCGGGGCGGAATGGCAGGAAGTTCCACTTGGTCCCGGCCGCCGCGAGGACCTCCTGCGTGTCGAGGTCGAGCTTGTCGAAGATGAGCGACAGCTCGTTCATGAGCGCGATGTTCAGGTCGCGCTGGGTGTTCTCGATGACCTTGGCGGCCTCCGCCACCCGGATGGACGAGGCGGCGTGGAGCCCCGCCTCGATGATCGACCCGTAGAGGGCCTTCAGCCGCTCCAGGGTCTCGGGCGTGTCGCCGGCGACGATCTTCACCACCTTGGCGAGGCTGTGCTCCCGGTCGCCCGGGTTGATCCGCTCCGGCGAGTAGCCGACGAAGAAATCGGTCTTCCAGCGCAGGCCCGAGGCGCGCTGCAGGACCGGGATGCAGACCTCCTCGGTGGCGCCGGGATAGACGGTGGATTCGAACACCACGGTCGCGCCCGGCCGCATGTGCCGCCCGACGAGGTCCGAGGCGCGGATCAGCAGGTCGAAATCGGGGCACTGGGCCGCGTCGACCGGGGTCGGGACCGTGACGACGATCACGTCCGCCGCGCCCAGCGCGGTCGGGTCGTCGGTGATCGCGAGCTGCGCCGCAGCCCGGAACGCCCCCGGGTCGATTTCCCCGGCCGGGTCGTGCCCGGCCCGGTAGGCCGCCACCTTGTCGGCGGCGCGCTCGTAGCCGATCGTGGTCCGTTCCCGGCCGAACGCCAGAGCGAGCGGGAGCCCGACATAGCCCAGGCCGACGATCGCCACGCTGTCCGACGAACTGCCCGCCGAGCCGTCTGCCGCCCCGTCCGCCACGTCGAATCCCTCTGCGGGCTCGGAGGGTGCCGATGACGATCCGGCCGCCCGGCGCGTATAGGGTCGGTCTGCGCCGGCGTCGACTCGCCTCGGCCCGCGCGGAGCGCTGCCCCGGACCGCGCGGGGCGAGACCATGGGGCGTGACGATGCCTGACCTCCGCTGGACCGAGGGGCCGGTCCACTGCACCGACCTCGTCGACGGGACCGGCAAGGTCTTCGGCTATGTCGGCCCCTGTGCGGCGGGCACGCGCGGCTACGTCGTCCAGTCCGGTTCGGAATGGCCGCCGCGCCCGGCCGCCTTCACCGATCACCCTGCGGCCGAGGCGGCCCGCGCCTGGGTCGAGGCCGCGGTGTCCGCGCGCGCCTTCCGGCCGGTCCGCAACCTCCGGGAGGACATTGCGCCGGGCGACTGATTGCCCGGCGCGGTTCAGGAACTCGTCAGGTTCGCTCGGCTTTGTTGTGGCGTGGAGTGGAGGCGACCGATGGCCGAAATCTGCATCACGGAAGATCAGAACGGACGGTGGACCGTCTACACCGCCGGACTGGTGGTGACGGACCTGACGCGCGAGGCCGCCGAGGCCTTCGCGGCGAGCTACCGCCGCGTGACCGCCAGCTGATCGAGCGGCCCGCCCGGCGCCGGAGTCGGTCTGACCGATCGGACGGACCGACCGGAGGAACGCGCGGATGGTCGCTGGCCGTGACGGCGGCTCAGTGGCGCCTAAGGTTTCAGCGTCCCGCCTCTCATGGGACTGACAGCACGCACCCGAACGTTCGAGCTCCGGGGAGCGCCGTGCTATGAGGGCCGGTCGCCCTGTCGCGGGCAATGAGATCGATCATCATGCGCTCGTTCATGCTCGCCGTCGCCCTGCTGGCCCTGCCCGCCCCTGCCTCCGCGCTGTGCCGCTGCACGTGCATCCGCGGCGAGATGAAGGCGATCTGCCAGGAGACCGACCTGACAGTTCCGATCTGCCAGGGGCTCTGTGAGACGACGATCCGACAGGAGCGGGTCATCACGCCGCTGGCCGGCGGCCGGCAGGCCTTCGAGCCGGCCCAGTCGACCAACCCCGCGCCCGGCGGCCTCGCGTCGCCCGATCTCAGCCTGGACACCAGCCCGAACGGCACGCAGCTGGGAACGCCGAGCCAGCTCTCCGGCAGCGTCGGGTCGAGCCTGTCCTCCGGAAGTGGGCGCTGAGCCACGAAAATGCCCCGCGCGGCAGGTGCCGGCGGGGCTGAAGGTTGAGGACGCTCGGTGCGTTACGCCGAGCGACTGCGCCTAGAGTAACGCCATCGTGCGTAATGGGAAGCTCTCGCGACGAGAATCCAAGACTATTTTTCGCAGCAATCCTTGAAACAAATGCAGAAGTCCCCGCCCGGTCAGGCCGAACGGGGTTGATCGCGGCGGACGCGCGGCGAAAGACCGCGCGCGCCCTCGGTGAGGGACTGCCCGGCTTAGGACTGGGTCTTCAGATAGGCGATGACGTCGTTGATCTTCTTGTCGTCGGGATAGCCCTGGAAGATCATCTTGTTGCCCGGGACCTTCGCCTTCGGGTTCTTCAGCCACTCGTGCAGGTTGGCCTCGTCCCAGGTAATGCCGGAATTCTTCAGGGCGGCGGAGTAGTTGTAGCCCTCGTAGGTGCCCGCCTTGCGGCCTACGACGCCCTTCAGGTCGGGACCCACGCCGTTCTTCTGGAAATTGTGGCAAGCCTTGCAGGGGGCGAACGCCTTCTCGCCGGCGGCCGCGTCTCCGGCCTCCTGGGCCTGCGCTGCGAGAGGCATAACAACGGCGAGAACGGCGCCGATTGCAAGCATGTGCATGTAGAAACCCCAACTCATAAGATAAGACTCGCGTTTTTGACAGAAAAAACGGCCGATGCAAGCAAAAATAAGGGCCTGATCGCAGATTATACTGTTCGCTGCGTCACATCATTTCGGAATTTGCAGCGGCCGCGCTGTCAGACCTTCGGGGTGCGGTCGCCGCCGTGTGGCGGGCCGCCGCTCGCGCGTGGCCCATCGCGCCCACGGAGGGGCGCTGAGGGCGCGCGGCCGGTGAACCTGAGAATTCTTCCAAGCTTGGCATGTCGGGATGTTGACGTGCGCCGAGGCGCGATAATCCGTCCCGTACCGGAAAATCCGTCTCGCCTCGGAGGCCGAGGGCGGCGCGCACGAAAAAGGGCCTGCCGCGGCGAGCCCTGCAGAGTCCACGGGACGGGCGCGACCGGTGCTGGGCGGCGAGCGGCAGCCGGATCGCCAGCGGGCGGGGCTCCGGCGCCGCGGCGGCCCGGGCCATCGCCGCGCCGGCATCCCAAGCCGCCAGCGCAGCGACTCGCGCGGCAAGGACTGTCGGCTCCAGGATGCAGGGCGCCGCCGTCAGCGGGCGGGGCGTCGTCGGTCGTCGGCTGGTCATGACGGCTCCGCGGCTTCCTGTGAGGGAGATGCGCCCGAATGGTTGCCGCGGTGTCTCCACCGGGGCGGCGCGCGCAGATGTGATACGCCGGCCGGCATCCGTGAGAGCCCACTGATCTGGAACTGGCGGGTTGAGGTGGCCGCGACTGCCATCGCAAGGGCCGCGCGCAGCCTTCACCGGCCGGGATGTGGATCGGCCTGCCGACGTTTCGCCTCATCCTCGACCGCGTGCTGCTTGCTTGGTAGCGATCAGCAGGTCGAGGTAGGCGGCGGCACGGTCGCTCGACAGCGAGGTTTGGCGTAAACCGATGCCGCGTCAGTCGAAATCCGCGGCCATTCACATTCGACCACGGGTGCGGAGGAAGCATCTCGTCTGCCGATTGGACCCAGCCCCCACATGGGATTTGTTCCGTATTGGTTCCAGAGCGGCGGAGCCGCAGGTGCACCTCGAGCGGATCGACGCGCTGCTGGTCCAGAGCCCCGAGGCCGACCGCGTGCCGCTGATCGGGCAGGCCCAATGCGCCGGCTTCCCGTCGCCGGCCGACGACTTCCTCGCGGGCGGGCTGGAGCTGTCCCGCTGGCTCGTGCCGAACCCGCCCGCCACCTTTCTGTGGCGCATCCTCGGCTCGTCCATGGAGGGCGCCTGCATCTACGACCGCGACCTCGCTTGCGTCGACCGCAGCCTCAAGGCCGATCATGGCAGTACCGTCGTCGCGGCGATCGACGGTTAGATGAGCTGCAAGCACCTCGTCATCGACGGCAACGTTCCGCCACTCGCCGTCTGCAACCCCGACCTGCCGGCGTTGCGGTCGACAATCTTGGCGAGGGCGTGATCTGGGGCGTGGTCCGCTTCTCGATCCGCTGGCACGTCGCCCGCGAGCAGCGCGTGGGCACCTAAAGGCTCGGCTGCGTGACCGGATCGGCGGCCGCGCCGTGGCGCTGATCGACGGCAACAGCTTCTACTGCTCATGCGAGCGGGTGTTCGACCCGAGGCTCGCGGCCGTGCTGGTGATCGTGCTCTCGAACAATGACGGCTGCGCTTTCGCCTGCACCAGCGAGACAAAGGCGCTCGGCATCCGGATAGGCGACCCGTACTTCAAGATCCGCGACCTATGCCGCCGCCGAGGCGTGTGGGTGTTCTCGTCGAACTACACCCCTCTACGGCGACATGTCGCGGGGGAGCAACACGGTCTACCAGCAGTTCAGCCCGCAGGTGGAGATCTACTCCATCGACGAGAGCTTCCTGAACCTGTCGGACAAGGCCCCGGGCCTGCGGGTCGAGCTCGCGTGGGACCTGCGCGCCACGGTGCGGACCTAGACCCCGATCTGCGTTGGTATCGGCCCGACCGAGATGCTGGCCAACCTCTAGGCGATGGGCGACGAGGGCATGGCGGACATGGGCGGCCTCAACCCGCGGCCGGTGCGCAAGGGCCTGACCGTGGTGGGCGAGCGGATCATCAAGAGCTGCGCGGCATGGCCTGCCTGCCGCTGGAGGTGATGCCGGCGCGACGGAAGAGCTGCGCGGTGACGCGCTCGTCCTCCAGCCGGATCACCGAGCGGGCGGTGCTGGAGGAGGCGCTGGCCGCGCACACGACGCGGCTCGGCGAGAAGCTGCGGCGGGAGGGGCTGGGCACCGACCACGTCACGATCTTCTACCACGCGAGCGTGCACGACCGGGACGAGCCGATGCGCTCAGTCTCGACGACGGTGCGGCTGCCGGGGCACAGCTCGAACACGCTGGCGCTGATCAGGGCGGCGCGCAGCACGGTGCGGCGCGAGCCTGACGCGCGGCCGTGGCGGTATGCGAAGGCCGGGATCGTCACGACCTACCTCGTGCCGCCGTTGCGTAGCCCGCGGGCGCTGATCGGCGCGCTGGACTGCAAGCGGTCGGGCCCGCAGATGGCGGCGATGGATGCATGCAGCACGCGCTGGGACCGCGGCGCGATGGTGCCGGCGCGGCTGCAACACGAAGTTTGGGATGCGCACGCCGCACTACACGACGTAGGCCGGCGAGCTGCCGGTTGCTTCCGCTTAGCTGATATGGATTATGACGCATATCGCGATCTGATCCCATCTGGCCAATGAAGCTTGCTTTCTACGGTCAAATTTCGGCACGGCCAAATGGCTATCATCTATAAAATCACTGTTAATGAAAAAAATTTCTGACCTTTTCCGAGCACGGAAATATGCCCCACGTATCGGACGGAATGAGCGGATACTCAAACACATCCAGCCGAGCGGAAAGCGTGGCATAGAAGTTGGCGCTTTGAATCGTCCTATTGTCACGCAATTAGATGGCGATGTTCTATACGCTGACCATCTATCAACAGAAGAATTGCGGGAAAAATATGCCGACCATTCGGACGTTAATGCCAACAATTTTTCCGATCTAGTTGACGTCAGCATTGTCACCGGTCGAGGATCTTTGTGGGATGCCATTGGCGAGCATGACAAATTCGACTACATCATTGCTTCACATGTCCTTGAGCATATAGCAGACCCAATTGGGTGGCTATACGGATGCACGAGGATACTGAATGAAGGCGGTATTATCTTCCTCGCGCTACCCGATAAACGTTTCACCTTTGACCGGTTTCGTGTAGAAACAACAACCGGAGAGATGCTGGCAAATTATCATTATAAAGCAAGTTGCCCCACGCCTGCGCAGGTATTCGAGTACAATGCTCGAAGTGTACATTGCCCCCCTGAGGATGTGCGGAGGATCTGGAGAGGCGATCTTGACGATTTTGCGCGTACTGACGAGAGCCGCCTGAAGGAAGCTTTGCGCCTGGAGATCGATGTTTTTGATAATAGCACATATCTTGAGTGCCACTGCTCGACATTTACACCATATAGTTTTAGCAGAATTATTTATGAGTTGATCTTATTTGGCGTCGTCAAAGTTGAAGTTGTTGCGATCGAGCCTACACAAGAAAAGGAAGCCGAGTTCTTCGTAGTACTTCGGAAACGTGAAAAAGAGAGCCCAAGCCAACTTTCAAGCACTGTTCCGGAGTTAGACCCTGTCAGGCACGGCCGGACTCCTGCAAAGCGTGTGAAATGGAGTAGCCGGCCGACATATGCTCTCAGCATTTTACTTGCCGGCCGATCGAAATAGAAGCCGTGATGATCAAAGCGACATGTCGGACCATCAATTGCTAAGCTTACAGGTTGGCGCTCGATTTGATTGGCAGAGGATCGTCAATCAATATCATTCTGCCACTCAACCGCGCCAACGAACGTTCGACGGTCATCTCATCGTGTTTGGGTTTGGGGGGCTCATCCCGTCATCGGATGCGCCAGCAGGATCGCAATCCGGACCATGTTGTCCTTTTAGGCTGGCTTGTCGGTGACCAGCGCCTCGGCCACGCGGGTGTTCGTGTGGAGCGTCTCTACGAGGTCGAGCGTCCAACCCTTCGCAAGCGAAAAACCTCGATCGCCGGATCCGCGAGCATGGAGTCGACCGCGGCGTCGATCTCCGGAGCGAAGACCTCCGTGGTCTTTCGCACTTCGGAGACGGTGGGTTGGAAGCCAACACGTCCCACCTACTGGTGGAATAAAGGCCTCAGAGTTTCAGTAGCAAAACGTATATTGGCGGAGGGAGCGTCAACGGAACCCCCCTCTGAGGCGGTCCATGAACGTCCGGCGCTGTCCGGAAAAAGCTCTTGTTTATCAGGCTGATGCGAGATGATATAGGAAAATCGGTCCAAATCGGTTTGGCGTGATCCGCCCCGATCCTGGTGGGGTTGGTGGGGTAAATGGTGGGGTAGATGGCGCGAGCGATCAACCGAATGTCGGCGCGAACGGTTCAGACGCTCGCTGAGCCGGGCCGCCACGCCGACGGAGATGGGCTTTACCTCGTCATCGACCAGAACGGCGGGAAGCGCTGGGTCTTTCTCTACCGCCTGGCCGGGCGTCGCCGTGAAATGGGACTGGGGTCTCTGCGTACCATCTCGCTCGCAAAGGCTCGGGAATTGGCAAGCCTCGCCCGGACGATGGTGGCCCAGGGTCAGGATCCTGTCGAGGCTCGACAGGCCGCGGCGCCCTCCCCCGACCCGGCCCCCATACCGAGCGTTCCGACCTTCGCCAAAGTGGCCGAAGCTTTCATGGACGAGCGTGCCGAGGGCTGGCGCAACGCCAAGCATCGCCAGCAATGGCGCACCACTTTGACGACCGCCGCCGCGAGCCTATGGGAGAAGCCGGTCTCCGAGATCAGCACTTCTGACGTTCTGGCCGTGCTGCGTCCGATCTGGCGGGAGAAGCCCGAGACAGCGAGCCGAATCCGAGGCAGGATCGAGCGCATCCTCGATGCGGCGAAAGTCGAGGGGCACCGGCAGGGCGAAAATCCGGCGCGGTGGCGCGGTCACCTCGAGCACACGCTACCGAAGCCCGGCAAGCTGTCTCGGGGTCACCACCCTGCCCTGCCCTACGCTGAGGTGCCCGCGTTCGTCGCAGCCCTGCGCACCCGCGTGGCCGCTTCCGCACGGGCCCTGGAGTTCATCATCCTGACAGCCGCTCGCTCCGGCGAGGTCCGCGGCATGCGGGCTAGCGAGGTCGATCTGGACGCGGGTGTATGGACGGTGCCGGCAGAGCGCATGAAGGCCGGTCGGCAGCACAGGGTACCATTGTCGCGCGCGGCGCTCGACCTACTCGCCCCCCGCCTAAGGCCTGTCGTCGCCTGAACGGACTGGTGGTGCTCGCGTTTTCCTTTCTCCAAGGCAGGAGGGATGATGCTGAGCGACGTGCAATGGTCTGAGCTGGAGCCCCTGGTCGAAGCGTGTCGGCCGA
>Ga0316228_1001230_pt1 | contig 28101 bp, 28 predicted proteins | sample TBH18021metaG_FD_206005 | JGI IMG/M metagenome (GOLD analysis project Ga0316228, IMG submission 206005) | Freshwater microbial communities from Trout Bog Lake, Wisconsin, USA - TBH18021 | ecosystem: Environmental > Aquatic > Freshwater > Lake > Hypolimnion/Profundal zone | place: USA: Wisconsin... | reverse complement strand
TTTTTAACTACAATCAACAGCATTTTGAAGTTTTCGGCAGCTTCTACACCGTGGGGGATGTCGGCAGGCATGACCACTGTCTGGCCTAGAGAGGCCTTCATTGTCGTCTCGCCGATGGTGATTTCGGCGGTGCCGTCCAGGATGTATACCATTGCGTCACCTGGCGTCGAGTGGGTGCTGACCCCTTCTCCTTTGGCGAAAGCGAAGAGGGTCATACTAAGGGCATCGTTCTGTACAAAAGTAAGACTGATCACTTTGCCTGGCTGATAGTCGACCAGGTTTGACAGTTCCAGGGCTTGGCTGAACTCGATATTTTTGATAAATTTTTTATCCATGAAATTTCCGACCTCCTTACCATTCCTTGGCATAACTATAACCTAATTTCTTACCCAAGACAGTGACGCGAATCACAAAAAGCTGTCTGTCAGGGGTTATTTTTCCCGGAATCCAGGCCAGGCAACCGGAACGGGAAGGATTTTTTCAGCCAAATAATGGCGCAGGCAAGCAGGTGACTTGGTAGTCAGATTCTGATATAATATACATAACATATTTACAATAATGCGATGCCGAAGGGATGTGGATAGATGATGAAACATAAGTTGAAGTTGGTGGTTGCTTTGAGCCTGGTAATGCTGACACTGCTTGCTGCCGGTTGCAGTAGCGGGGGCGCCCAGCGGACCGCAGGGCTTTCCGCCGATGCCACGGTAAAAGCTTTTTATGATGCCGCCAAAGCCGGAAAAATGAACGAGGCCAGCCTGTATGTATCACCCAGTTCAGTCAATGATCCGGCGGTTGTTTCCAAGTATCTCACCGGCCAGTCCGGGCTGGAGCAGCTGAAAAATTCCAACCTGCTGTCTGCGAATAAAGTGGCCGAACAGGGAGATTTCAGCGTCGTTCTGGCGTCGCTGCAGTCTCAGGACAGCGCCTTGGGGTTCACGATCAAACCGGTGGGCCTGGAAAAAGTCAACGGGGAATGGTATATTGTCGATTTTGACAAAATTCTTCTTGATGCCAAGTATAAGCTGCTGGCGCAGCTTGTGAGCAGCGTATAAAGCAGCTGTTGAAATTAAAAAAAGACCTCGTTGATGTAGGTTTAAAACCTATTCAACGAGGTCTTTGAATGTTTTTGTATCTACTTGTTTCTTTCGAAATTTAGCCCGCGAGCGGAGGGATATAATGCACGTTCTTGTTATTTCTTTCGAAATTGCGGAAGTTGCCTTAGAACAAGTGGAGGCGTAATTTTGTAGATAAAGGCTTCAATCGCTTGATTTTTTTTATGGTATAGCCAACCAGCGCAGATTACGATTAGCCCAAAGGCCGACAACGCAAATGGGAATAAGAGCGAATCCTTGAAAATGTCCCAGGCGAGGTGACCAATATAGCCAAAGGTTCCGAGGGAGCCGAAGATGAGAAATACGTTTCGCTTAAGTAATACGCCGACAAGCATCATAAAGAGATTAATCAGGCAGTAAGCGAATTTAGATAACTCGGAATTGGATTGCATAGCCGACAGACCGCCCCAAAAGGCGAGGGCGCCAAAAATGTACAGCCACTTTGCCCAATCAGTTTTGGTTCGCTGGTCCATGATAAAAGCAATGAGGAGCATCCCAAGGCCAAAGAACAGGGATACTATTTTTCTTGCCGCCCCGTCATAGTCTGATCCATATAATACCGGTGTTATGTCCATGGATAAGTACCAGAGCGTGAAGGCAATTGGGGCCATTGCGAAAGGAATCTTGGCAAATTTCAATGAAATCAGCCCGGCAATAATGGTTGCCGCTTCCATCGCAAACCAGCCGCCTTTTATGAAAACATGAAAATTCTTATAGGTGTCAGGATATCCTTGCGGCCAGATATGTAACCATTCTTGAAAGCCATATGCGCCAAGGGGCGTCATGCATACTGCCATCACGATTAAAAGCCCGCTTAATGTCCGGGATTTTTGCCTGAAGTAGAAGGCTGCCCCAATAAATACCGCGGCATAGCCTGTGGCGATGCCAAAAAGTCCGGAGCCGCCGAATATTTCCCAGGTCGAATTCATGAACCAACCCATGGCCGAAATGACAATCATCGCCCCGAAATAGTAAAGCGCTTTGCTTAAGGGACTATTGTCTTCGGTTTGAGCCAGAGGGGCGGCCTCTTCATTAAATAGCGCCAACAACTTGATGGCCTGCTCGGGATTGATAATACCGAGCTCCACGGCCTTGTCCAATTTATCTTTCACCATGACCACCTCCTTTCTCTTGTTCCGCTAGTTTCGGCAATTATCCTGCAAGGAGGATGGGACCTGGCTTGTAAAAGGCCATCGTTAATTAGGTATTAAACCTTTTCAACGAGGTCTTTCGATTTCCATAGCTATCATTTTTCCTCGGAATTTAGGCCGCGCGAGCGGAGCTTCGGGTGCCACAGGCCCTAGGCGCTTGCCAGCGAAGGGGCGGGTACGTCCCCGACGTCGCGTCCTGCGCCGTTGGTGACTGCCTCGTCGTCCTGACTCGGCCCCCGGACCCCGGACCCTTGCGCGCTGGCAGCACCAATGGCCTGTAGCACCCTTTGCAACGTCGCGTCTTGCCTAAAGTTTCGCCTGTCTCCAGTATATCGGTATGGGGGTATGTCTACCTCTTGCAATGTCTTCACCTGATTATAGTTCTTGTTTTAAGTGCTTTTAGCGTTAAAATGCGGCAGCGTAACAGGGGAAAATGCTGCCGCATATGATAGTACATATACAGTGATAGAGGAGGTAATAGAATGGTTGATGCTGAGGACCGGGGGATTGCTGAAGAGAAGGAAGACCGGCATACGGTTCATGTCCATAACTATAATACCCTAACTCACGTCGCAGACAACCATCAGCATATGGTGATGGGCGCCACTGGACCGGCCCGTGGTGAGCCGGGAGCGGCGCATGTTCACCGGCTGCGGGTGCGGACGTCCTTCAACGCGGAAGACTCTACCGGCCACTGGCACTGGTTTGACGCGATGACCGGGCCGGCGGTGTATACGGCGGGTAGTGAGCATATCCATGTTTTTAGGGGGCCGACCAGCTTTGACGACGGTCACGCCCATGATGTGATGAGCGCAACGGCTCAGGTTCCGGATATCGAAAACGAGGATGGCTTTGTGCCGGCCATGCCCCCGGTAAACAAACCGAAGATCAGGGCTTCCAAACGTTAATGGCGCCCTTCGTGCGGGTGTAGTAGCAAAGAGAACACTCGTCGCATATCATATCCTGTGATAGGAGAGGCCAAGACGCCTACGCAATCCTCACGCTGCAGGGAGGACGGGAGTAGGCGCCCTTTATTTCCCGACAAGGAGAGGAAAAAGATGTGCGGTATTACCGGATGGGTCGACTGGCAAAAAGAGGTGGCCCGAGAACCTGAAATATTGCAGGCGATGGTCGATACACTGGCGGTGCGGGGGCCGGACGATTCAGGGATGTACTTTTCCCGCCACGCCGCTTTAGGCCACCGGCGTCTCAGCGTGGTGGACCTTGAGGGTGGCAAACAGCCGATGCTGCGCAGCCGCGGTGAATGCACTTATGTGATTACTTACAACGGGGAATTGTACAATACTCCTGAGTTGCGCTGGGAACTGATGGCCCGGGGTTATCTGTTTACCTCGACCTCGGATACCGAAGTGCTGCTCAAGTCGTATATCGAGTGGGGACCGGACTGCGTGGAGCGGCTGAACGGAATTTTCGCTTTCGCAATTTGGGATGAGGCGCAGCAAAAACTGTTTTTGGCCCGTGATCGTTTAGGGGTCAAACCGTTGTTTTACTCGGAACGGGGCGGCAGTTTCGTTTTTGGTTCGGAGTTGAAAGCTGTCCTGGCGCATCCCGCGGTACCAGCTGAGGTCAGTGTCGAGGGGCTGGCGGAAATCTTCATGATTGGCCCGGCCCGGACCCCGGGACATGGTGTTTTTCGCGCTGTTTCCGAGCTTAAGCCCGGCTGGTGCGCCATGTTTGATCATAGCGGCCTGAGCTGCCGACAGTACTGGCGACTGGAAAGTAAGCCGCATGAACAGGACTTTGCGACCACGGTGACGATGGTGAGGGATATTTTCCAGGATGCCGTTAAGCGGCAACTGGTGTCGGATGTGCCTTTGTGCACACTGCTTTCAGGCGGTCTGGATTCCAGCGCGATCACTGCGGTGGCTGCCAACGCCTACAAGCAGGATGGCCGGTGCCTGGATACCTTCTCTGTCGAATATGTGGATAATGATAAATATTTTCAGGAACACAGTTTTCAGCCTAACCGGGATGCTCCCTGGGTGCAAAAAGTCGCCGGTTTCTTTGGCACTTGCCATCACGAAATCCTGCTGGATACCCCCGAACTGGCCGGGGTGCTGCAGGCGGCTGCCCGGGCTCGCGACCTTCCGGGAATGGCGGATGTGGACACATCACTGTTTTTGTTCAGCCGGGAGATAAAAAAGGGAGCCACGGTGGGTTTATCAGGCGAATGTGCTGACGAGATATTTGGCGGGTATCCCTGGTTTTACCGCCAGGAAATGATCCAGGCTGCTACTTTTCCCTGGTCGCCTAAGCCGGAAATCCGCCTGGAATGGCTATGTCCCGAACTAAGGGCCAACGCCAGTCTGCAGGAGTATCCCCGCCAGCGATACGCCGAAGCGCTGGCCGAGGTTTCCCGTCTGCCGGGTGAATCGTGCGAGGCTGCCCGGATGCGGGAGATATTTTATCTGAGCCTCACCCGCTGGATGCCAACCTTGCTCGACCGGAAAGATCGCATGAGTATGGCCTTCGGGCTGGAACTCAGGGTACCATACTGCGATCATCGGTTGGTGGAATATGTCTGGAATGTGCCCTGGGAGATGAAAAATTACCAGAACCGGGAAAAGGGGCTGCTGCGCCACGCCCTGCAGGGCATGCTGCCTGAGGATGTACTGTGGCGGAAAAAAAGCCCGTATCCAAAGACCCATAACCCATCGTTTCTGGCGGCGGTGCAAAAGGAGTTCCTCGCCATTTTGGATGACCGGAACTCTCCCTTGTCGCCGCTCATCGACGCCGGCAAATTGCGGGCCTTTGCGAGCTCAGACGCCGTAAAATCGCCCTTTCCGTGGTTTGGCCAGTTGATGGGGGGGCCACAGGTGCTTGCCTTCCTGATCCAGGTGGACGCCTGGCTAAGGTATCATAAAGTGCAAATTGTGTTGTAGCCGCAACCGGCTCCTAAGAGGAGCCGGTTTTTCATTGTTCCGGCCCGGAAAAAGGCTGACTGGGGCCGGGTGGCTGTGCACCTGCCCAGGAGGATGGCGCAATGTTGTCTAATAATATGCGCCAGGGAAGATACCAGAAGCAGGAAAAAAGCCTGATCTAGAGGAATTTTTAAAAGATATATGCAAGGGATGCAGTGTTGAAAGGAGGAGAAAAATGCTGGGCAGTGCTCCGGTGGCCGGGAAATGGCTCGGTGAACCTGGAGTGCCGGCTGGTGCAGGCAGTGGACGTCAGCGCCGGACATCAAGAGAAGAAGGTGTACCTATGAATGAGATTAAATTAGCTAAGATTGCCGAAACCCTTGATCAGCTGATCAGGCTGGATATTCCCGCCCGGGGGATCATCGGGACTCTTTACGAAGCTGCCCGCCTCAAGGCCGGCCAGCCTCTCACTTTGGCTGCGGTAAAGCTGCTGCAGAAGGCTATTAAACCGGGGGACAAAGTTATTATCGCTACAGGCTGGGTTGATCAGCCGGTGGTGGCGCCTGGATGCGGCGAGACGGACGGACCTCCGGGCGCCCTGGCCCTGGCCCGGGCTCTCAGGCTGACCTTAAAGGCTGCGCCGATTATTGTAACCGACGAGTGTCTGGTGAATGGGGTCAAACAAGTGGCCCGCGCCGCCGGTTTCGAGTGCGTTCAGCCCGAAGAGCTCATTCACTCTATCGAAAGAAATAAGCTGCTGACTATCTCTGTTTTGCCGTTTCCTGTTGAGTGGGATGAGGCGCGGCAGCAGGCGGTTAAGCTGCTGGATGTGCTGAAGCCGGCTGCCTGCATTGCTCTCGAGCGCGGCGGAGTAAATGCCGATGGCATCATTCACAATATGCTGGGCCATGACACCGGCGCCAGCCAGGCGAAGGTGGATTATATCTTCCAGCTGGCGGGTGAGCGGGGTATAGCGACACTCGGCATCGGTGACGGCGGCAATGAAATTGGGATGGCGAATATCGCCGATGCAGTAAAAGCCCATGTGCCTTACGGAGCCAAGTGCCAGTGTCCCTGCGGCGGCGGTTTTGCACTGTCCACCCGGGTGGATGTGCTTGTCACGGCGACGATTTCCAACTGGGCCGGATACGCTCTGGCGGCGCTGCTGGGGATCATGACCGGAACCGAGGCGGCCATCTGCGACGCGGTCCAGGAAAACCGGATGCTGCAGGCAATGCCCAATGCCGGCTTTCATGACGCGATCTTCGGCGGGGTGTTTCCCAGTGTCGACGGTTGTGAGGCTCCCGTCCAGCTGGCTATGGTGACTCTTATCCGGGAAGCAGTGCTCCAGGGGGAAAAACGGTACTAAAATGAAGAACAGGCGGCGATTGATATGAACGATCTGGGACAGGTTGCTCCTAAAATAATTCGCGAAGAAATCCGCCGGGGGGAATTGGTGCGGCCCACAGCAGGTATGGCTGCAGGGTATGTGCAGGCCAACCTGGCCATCGTGCCCAAGGCCCTGGCTTATGATTTTCTGCTGTTTGCCCAGCGTAATCCCAAACCATGCCCGATTCTGGATGTAACCGACGTCGGCAGCGCCGAACCCAGGCTTATCGCCCCAGGCGCTGACCTCAGGTACGACATTCCCCAATACCGTATTTATAAAGCCGGTCAGATGGTAGATGAGGTGCCGAATCTGGAAAAGTACTGGCGCGACGATCTGGTGTGCTTCCTGCTGGGCTGCAGTTTCACCTTCGAGGCGGCGCTGCTGAAGAGTGAGGTTCCGGTAAGGCATATTGAGGAGAATTGCAATGTGCCGATGTACATAACCAATATCCCCTGCAAGCCGGCCGGTGAGTTCCGCGGCAATATGGTTGTAAGCATGCGCCCTGTCCCCCAGGGAAAGGTGGTACGGGCGGTGCAGATCACATCAAGGTTTCCGGCAGTCCACGGCGCGCCGGTTCATATCGGTGACCCCGCGGCTATCGGCATCCGCGATATTGACAGGCCTGATTTCGGCGACAGGGTGACTATCCGTCCCGGCGAGGTGCCGATATTCTGGGCCTGCGGCGTGACGCCGCAAGCGGTGGCGATGACCACCAAGCCGGAGATCATGATCACCCACTCTCCCGGATATATGTTCATCAGTGATATCCGCGACGAGGAACTGGCAATTTTGTAATGGTGTCAGGCTGTTGAAGACAAAAAGACGCAAAACAGATGTTTTGCGTCTTTTGCTTTTTCTATGCTTCGCAGGAAAAAACAGGGGTCAGGAGGATTTTCGGCAGGTAGTGCGAACATAGTAATTCTTGTGGATACTCACACCACTAACAGCTTGTTTGGAGGATAATCTATGACAAAAGCCTTGACCGGAGTGCGCGTATTAGATGTTTCGCGGGTGCTTACCGGTCCTTATTGCTCTATGGTGCTTGCCGACCTTGGCGCTGATGTGGTAAAAGTGGAAGTTCCCGGACGCGGCGACGATGCCAGACTTTTCGGGCCTTTTGCTAACGGCGAAAGCGGCTACTTTATGACCCTCAACCGCAACAAACGGGGTATTACCCTCGATCTGCGCAAGCCTGAGGGCCAGGCGGTGCTGAGAGATTTGGCGAAAACAGCGGATGTTCTGCTGGAGAATTTCGCCACCGGAACGATGGAAGAATGGGGCCTTGGTTATAATGATCTCGCTCTGATCAATCCCCGACTGGTATATGCTTCGATCACCGGGTTCGGCCAGTTCGGACCCAATTCTCACCGGGTGGCTTTTGACGCCATCGCTCAGGCGATGGGAGGCCTAATGAGCATCAACGGTTACCCGGACGGTCCGCCGACGCGGGTGGGAGTCTCTCTTGGCGACATCAACGCCGGAAATTTTATGACTACAGGGATTCTGGCCGCCCTGTTCCAGCGGGAACGGTCCGGCCAGGGCCAACGAGTTGACATTTCCATGCAGGATTGTATTGTCGCTATCTTGGAAAACGCGGTTGTGCGGCACACCATCGATAAGGAGATACCGCAGCGGCTCGGCAGCGGCCACGCCAGCGTCGCCCCCTACAACGTCTTTGCCGCGGCGGACGGCTATGTTTTCATTGCCTGTGCCAATGAGGCTACCTGGCAGAGACTTTGCGTCACGATGGAACAGCCGGAGCTGATTACCGACGAACGCTTCGACATCAATCGCAAGCGAGCGCAGAATATTTTTGAATTATCGGCTATTATCAACGCCTGGTCGGGCAGGCTGACCATCGAGCAGCTGCTGGGCATCCTGGAAAAGAATTCTGTGCCTGCTGCGCCGGTACTGACGATCGATAAAGTTGTCAATGATCCGCATATCAGAGCCCGAAACATGATGGTGGAGACCGATCACCCGGTGGCCGGCAAGGTGGTCATTCCCGGTAATCCGATAAAAATGTCGGCATCGGCGGATAGCATCGACTGGCCGTCGCCGACTTTGGGTCAGCATACCGAAGAGGTATTGGCCGGCATTGGTTATTCGGCGCAAAAAATTGCCGCCTTGAGGGCGGCAAAGATTATCTGATCACAAGGTGTTACGGAAGGGGCAGACTCGTTGGCTATTCTTCATGGCTCCGGCCAGTCGGGGCACTTTCGGGGTATTATCTTACTTGTAATCACAGCGGCGTTGTGGAGCACCGGCGGTGTTCTGGTCAAATCGATAGAGTGGCACCCGCTGGCTATCGCCGGCGCCAGAAGCGCCATTGCTGCCCTGGTGATCAGGGCGGCGTTTCATAAGTCGCCGCTGAGTTGGAGCCGGCCGCAGTTAACCGGTGCGGTGGCTTATTCGGCCACGGTTGTTCTGTTTGTGGCCGCCACCAAGCTGACTACCGCGGCCAACGCTATTTTGCTGCAGTATACAGCGCCGGTCTTCGTCGCAGTCCTGGGCGCATGGCTGCTGAAAGAGAAAGCGACGGTCTCAGATTGGCTGACCATCGCTGCGGTTCTGGGCGGTATGGGGTTGCTTTTTCTGGATAAAATGTCGGCAGGCGGTCTGCTGGGCAATCTAATGGCAGTTGCCAGTGGGTTTACCATGGCGTTGATGGCGGTATGCATGCGCTGGCAGAAAGACGGATCGCCTTTTGGCTCGATATTTCTAGGCAATGTATTGACCTTTTTCATCGGCCTGCCGGTCATACTGTCTTCTTCGCCAGGACCGGGCGGCTGGACCGGAATCGTGCTTCTCGGTTTTTTTCAGCTGGGTGTATCATACATTTTGTATTCTATGGCCATTAAGCATGTCAAGGCTTTGGAGGCAACCATCATCACCGTGATCGAACCTATCTTGAATCCGATATGGGTTTTCTTGCTGCTGGGCGAAGTTCCAGGGCCGTGGTCGCTCTTGGGGGGAATGGTCATTCTGAGCGCGATCACTGCAAGGTACGCCTGGCCGGCTTTCCGCTCCGGGCAGAAGCCTCAGGGCGTTTCAGCCAGTTTACGGACGAATTCCACCGGAGAAGGCAAAGATTCCACGACCCACCAGGGGGAATGAGCGCTAAGGTCTGTAAGCGAAAAAGAACCTGTCGCCACCGCCACAGTCCGGGCTCCCATCTCTTTGCCGCAGCGGATGTCGTTGGGCGTGTCGCCGATAACATATACATCAGCCAGGCCGACATTAGGGTGTCTGCTGCGCAGATGCGCCAGAGCCTGGGCGGCTATTTGCGAGCGGTTTTGGCAGCTGTCGCCGAACGCGCTGGCGGAAAAGTCAAAATAGTGGACAAGATTGTAACAGGTGAGTTTGGCTCTTGCGCCGGCGGCGGTGTTGCCGGTCAGAAGCAGCGAGACATAATCCGGATTCGAATCAAGCAGGGCCAATATTTCCGTCACAGGAGGTATGGCAAAGCCCTGTTTTTCTGCCAGGTGGACCGGAAGCAGATCTTCATAGCGCTGAACCAATTCGGCGATTTCGCTGTCGGTGGCTTCTCTACCGGTTACCTGGAGGATGATCTGAGAGGCAATGTAGCAGTCTGTCATCCCGGCGGCGATTATCTGGCTGAAGTCCGGCTGTTTGCCGAAAAGCTGCCGCGTCGCTTCCGCGAAAGCATATAGACCGGCTTTGCCGGTTCTCAGTAAGGTGCCGTCAATATCCCAGAACAGGATTTTCATTTTTTGATCTCCTTTGCAAACAGCGATAATATTATTATACCAGAAAGAGCCTGCAGCGAGAAATCGACCGGACTTGACTGCGGCTCACGTTTTGAGACAATGAAACCGGCGTCAGCGATGAGCTGAGCCGGTTTCGGTTACGGCTGCCTAGGTCTGCTGGCAGCCCACTTTTACTGTTCTGATTTTTTCCCGGGGGACCTTTTCCCACCATTCCGGCATGATCGGCTGAATGGGTGTGAAATCGGCGCTGGTTTTGATGGCGAACTCAGCCTTAAGTCTGCTGAAAGCTTCCAGTCCGCTGCGGCAGTCCATGATAGCGACCAATGCTTGACGGGTGAGTCTCAGGCTGAAAAGATATTCCTGATCCTGCCATTTATCGAACAGGCCCTGGATGTAAAGCGTATTCAAAGTGGGGATTGTCGCGTATAGCCTGCTGGCAATGTTTATGGCTGTTCCGGCCATTGTCTCGCTATATTGTTTGTTGATTTCAAAGGGTGATTTTTCGTGATAGGTGAGCGTTCCGCCGGGACCGGACGAGATTTTGCTGGTCGGGATGATAAGGTGTTCAGGCAGCTGGAGGGTGATGATCGGTTCTTCGTAAAAATCAACGGTGCATCTTAGGAAAAAGGGCAATTTGATCATGATAAGTACTTCCTCAATGCGTTCAAACACCGCACTGGTGTCGCCATTGAGCAGTTTTTCGATTTTTTCGATTCTGGCGTTTTCAACATCCTCAAAGTTTCTGGTGGCCTTGTCGATACTGTCCCGCACATCTTTCACCATGGTGTCAATCTGCAGTCTGGCTGCGGTCAATGCCAGATCAATCTTTCGTTGTCTGTTGCGCAGATCGGTATGCAGGGAAATTGCGCATGCGATCAGCCCGGCTGCACCGAGAATGGGCAGAAGAGTATCCCTGAACGCCAGACTGAGGATAACGCAGATCAGGCCGAGCACGAGTTGGATAACAATAGGCACATAATATTTGTTGGCGACCTTAAGACGTGCTTCGGTCAAAAGGTAGCTATAATCAGGAATGACCGGGGCATTGAACTCTTTGCGGATCAATCCGGGAGAATAGTCAATAGGTGTATGGCTGAAAGTACTCAACTTGCGCAGAGATTCTTCCATTTCCTCGCTTTTCTTCTGTTCCCGCTGATAGCGCCTGAGGCGCTCTTTGTCGATTTCGTCGCGGATCTCGGCTTGGACCTGTATGACATCCTCTTTGACTGGAGATCTTGCTTTCATTCTTTTGCCTCCATTATTGGCAGAGTGTGGATGCAGCTATAGAAAAATCCATCAATGGTACTTATTTCCATAGCACCATAATTCGCCATAAAATGTCATTCCCCTCTTTTTGGCTGTCAGCGCTGGATGGCCGGTTTGGACAATCCGACAGGATAACTCGCAAAGGTGCGGAATAATATTATAGAGGCTTGTATCAGGAAAGGAAGTGTCCAATTGCTGGAAGTAGGTAAAGCGGTGCTGATCGGTGTTTTCGCCGGAGCGGTGGGCGGGCTGCTCGGCATCGGCGGAGCCATCGTGATGGTTCCATGCATGGTCTATTTTTTGAACTTTTCCCAGCATTCGGCCCATGCCACATCTTTGGCGGTTGTGGTTCCCGGGGCAGTGGTGGGGGCGTTGGTCTATAACTCCTTTGGACAGCTGGACATCGGTTTGGCAGCCCTCTTCGCCGCTGGCGGCATGATGGGTGCCTTTGTCGGGTCTTCGCTTCTGCCTAAGGTTAAACCGAAAGTGCTGAAACGCCTGTTTGCCGTACTGGCGCTATTTTTGTCGATAAGGATGGGATTAGGGCTATGATTATCGCTGCAATTTTGACAGGTATTGTTACCGGAGTCCTGAGCGGACTATTAGGTATCGGCGGCGGGGCGGTTTTCGTGGCGGCTGCGGTGCTGTTTCTTGGTGTCTCGCAGCATGCGGCCCAAGCTGCGGCGATTGCGGCGATGATTCCCACCGCGGTGGTCGGAGTGATCAGGCATCACCGCAATCGCCTGATTCATTATCGGCTGGCTGTTTTTCTTGCTGCCGGGGCAATGGCAGGTGGGGTCATCGGGGCTTATGTCGCCAATATCACGCCGGATTTGGTTCTGCGCAAAATATTCAGCATTTTTTTCGGGATTATGAGTGTGCAGATATTCTGGTCGTCGCTGAAACCGGACGAAAAGGAGAGCGGGACGGATCGTCGTCAGGCCGGCGGCGAAGAATAAAAGACCTCATTATTGGCCGGGGAAGGGAGAACTATCATTGAAAGTTCATGAATGGATACTGAGCAGGGGGAAAAGACTGTCGGCGATTGTGCATAAACCGGATTTGCCGGAGGCGAAGACGCCGGTGGTGATTTGCTGCCACGGATTTACCGGTGAAAAGGTGGGGGCCAATCAGTTGATGCTCAACCTTGCCAAACGAATCGCGACTGTTGGATTTGTGGTCCGTTTTGATTTTGCCGGCTCGGGAGAGAGTGAGGGCGAATTTGCGGCTGATACCACGGTGAAGGGCTGGCAGGAGGATCTGTGCAGCGTTGTGGATTGGGTCAAAGCTCAGCCGGAAATGGTGAATCTGCCGCTGTATTTGCTTGGCCACAGTCTGGGGGGCTTGATCGCCCTTGCTTACAGCGGCCACGCCCTGGCGGGCAGGATTGCATTGGCGCCGGTGGTTCGGCCTATTGCCAATTTTCGCGATGTTATCCTGGGGAAGGAGTTTTGGGAGCAGGCGAAAAATGGCCTGCCTGTCGCCAATTTCTATGGCAAGGCGTTTTCTCTGGAACCGGGATTCGTCCATGATCTGCTGGTCGGAGACTATAATCCGCTGGCAGCGGCCGAGAACTACACCGACTCGCTGCTTCTTATCCACGGGGACTCGGATGCGGCGGTTCTCCTGGCCGGCTCGGAGGAGCTTTACAGCCGGTATGGCGGGCCGAAGGACCTGCAGATTATGGCGGCGGACCATGTGTTTGCCGGACGGCACACTGAGCTGGCGGAACGGATAACCGGCTGGCTGTCGCAGCAGGTAAGGGGTTAGGGATAAGGTAAACCACGGGAAAGATTGGCTGGAGGGTTGTAACGATGAAAGTTGCGCTGATTCAGATGGACGTGGTGTTGGGTGATGCAGCGGCCAACCGCGTCAAGGCGTGGGCGATGTTCGCCAAAGGATTGGAACAGGGTGCTCGGCTCTTTGTTTTGCCGGAGCTGTGGACTACTGGCTATCAATTGGCGGATATCCACCTGCTGGCCGAGGCGCAGGACGGGACGACCGTAACCATGCTCAGGCAGTTCGCCCGGGAAAATGGCGTGGAGATCATCGCCGGTTCGCTGGCTGAGACAGATGGCGGCAAAGTTTATAATACCGCTTACGCCATCGACGGTAACGGCGGTATTGTCGCCAAATATCGCAAGATTCATCTCATTGGGCTGATGGATGAGGAGAAATACATCAGTCCGGGTAACGCCAAATCCCAATTCTCTCTGAGCTTTGGCCTGGCAGGGATGATTATTTGCTATGACTTGCGGTTTGGCGAATTGTCCCGGGCGCTGGCCCTGACCGGCTGCCAGGTACTGTTTGTTCCGGCTGAGTGGCCCGCGGTTCGCGGTCAGCACTGGCTGGCGCTGACTATCGCCAGGGCGATCGAGAATCAGCAGTATGTCATCGCGGTGAACCGGGTGGGCAGCGACGCCAGTAATTTGTTTTTCGGCCATTCGCTGATCATTAATCCCTGGGGCGAAATACTGGCTGAAGGGTCGGCGACGGATGAAGAGGTAATTGTGGCTGATGTCGATTTTGCCGCCGTGCCCGAGATTAGACGCAGAATACCGGTGTTTGCCGATAGGCGTCCCCAGTGCTATTAGCAGATCAAACTGTTGAAAAAGGCCAATCTGCGTCGTTATAAGTGATCGCATCGCCGCTGAAGCGTCGTGCGCCTGCTTTTCCGGGAGCGCGCTTGCCGTACTTCCGTATGCTGTCTGCGCGCGCTTCCTCGCGGGGACCCGCACACTTTGCGTGAGGCTATCGCCACTGTACAGGATGCGCTGGCAAGACTGAAGAAGTCAGAACGTGCATCTCGACCTTTTTGAACAGTCTGATGGTTGTGTACCATAGGAAGCCCCTTTTGGGGCTTTTTTGCTTTCTGTGGTTATTTGCGGTGGTTCTCTTTCCGGTAAGAACGCTTTTTGCGGGAACAATACTTTGCCATGAACATAAAATATAGTAAATGAAAATGAAGGAAGGAGTGGTTCGGTTGGCGGATGATGCGGATATCGGCAGGTGTGAAACCCCGCCTTACTTTATAAACATTACTGACCCGGCATATCAGTCGATTCAGGGCAATTATTTCTTAGGCCAAACCAACATGCTGGTATTTGGGGAGGGCATGCACGCCTGGGGGGCGCTGGTCAATCCCCCTGATTCCCAGGTGAACCTCAGCATCGACAATTATTCGGTTTCGAATTACTCGACACACCCTTTTGTAGCGCAAGTTTGGTTTAATGCCTGTGTCCAGTGTCCGTTCGTGCTGTCGAATAAGGTGAGTGTAGCCAATACCGCGCGGCAACCTCTGGCGAAGCCGAGGGTTCAGCTGCAGTTAGCGGAGTCGGTGGCGGTGCGCCCGGTCGGCGGGGTCAATCCGATGAATCAGATCATTCCCCCCCGGTCAACCATCAAAGACGATGAGGGAGGAAAGATTATTCTTCCGCCTGGCGGCTCATTTTTGGTATTTTTAGTGCCGCCTGGAGCATGTCTGGTAAGGGCCAGGATCGCTTTCAGCTGGTGGGAAACCAAGTTTTGTTAAATTCATGAGGCCGCGGATTAAAGCCCTCCAAGCAGGTCACGCTTGGAGGGCTTTGTGTTTTCGGTCCAGCTGAATCCCGGAGAGGGAGGCTTTTTTGACTGGAATAAAGCTGGAGGGTTTTATTCGCGGAGTTGCTGTTCCTTGTCTTTCAGCCAGCGCTTGGCGACCCGCTTGAATTTTTGTCGCTGTTTTTCATAGTCTTGACCGGCAGCCTGGCGGGCTCTTGCGGTCCAGCCGAGCAGTAAGCCTGCGTCCCGGTACAGCACGCGGCTGGCCTGGTTATTCAGCCAGCCATTGAGTGTTTCATTCAAGACCTGACTGTCCCGGAAAATCCCGAGGCAGTCTTGCAGGCGCTTTAATCGGGTCAGTAGCGCTCTGGTCTTCCGATCGCGCAGTGGCAGGCTTTCCAGTGCGTAGCGCAATTTTTTGCCAAAGATGCGCAACTGGTGCACTCCTGCCGGGTCGTCAGGAGTCAGGTCTTTGGCCAGCTTGCGCATGTCGTCCAGCCACCCGGTCAGGCGGAGTAAGGCGAAGCCGGTCCAGGGCAGTTCGTCCTCGGTGCTTAAAAATGCGTCGCCAGTGAGCCACGCCCAGAATCCCAGCAGCAACGGTGTGGATTGTCCATTGGTAAGGGTACCGGTCAGAGCGGCGACCAGAGTCGTCCTTTCAGTCTGTAGCATCATCGCCAGCCAGGGAGGCGGCAGAAGCGTCAGGTTGCCTGTAACGGTTATTTCCTGCCAAGTCGCAAGCATGACATCGGTTTCCCGCAGTGAGTTGGTGCTTTGGCTCCAGTCCCTGAGCTGGGCCTGCCAGTGGGCATAACCTTCCGGATCAACGAGCGGTTTGGCAAATGATAGCAGCGAGCGCAGTCGCCGCAGTTGTATGCGGAATTGATGCATTGTCTCAGGGTCGTCGACATTTTGCAGGAATAGCTGCTGGGCCGTGAATACTTGGTGGAGCTGATGGGTCATGAGCTGCCTGAAGGCACTGTCGGTACCGGTTGCCGCAGGCAGCGATCCGGGGCCGTCTTCCCCAGGGTATTCGTCTGCATCGAGACCAGCCAGCTGTAGGCCGCGGAAATACTTGCTGCGCGGTTCAACAATAAGAGGAACCGTCCGGGCTAATTCTGCGCCCAGATGCAAAACCGCCGCCGGATTACCTGCCAAGAGTTCCAATTCGACTTCGGCAATGGGTTCCTGGCGATCATCGGCGATGATGAAACCTATGTCCACCGCCAATTCCACCCGGCTGCCGTCCGAGACGTTAATTTCGATGGTTTGGCGGTCAAAGGCGGTGCTGAATAGCGGCAGGAGAGGATTGTCACCAAGAATGCTGGTGAGCATCGGTCCGGCCTCGGTTTGCTGGAAATATTCGATAGACGGTAGCGGATCAGTGACCTTGACATTCCATTCCTGCCGCTGGTGCAGACCACCGGAGGATGTGCCGCCAGCTTTGACGGTAGCAACCCACTGACCGCCTTCCAGGCGGACGCGGTAGGCTATGCCGGCATGCTGCAAGGCCTGATCGCTGCTGTCAAAATAACAAGCTTCCATCCGCTTGTTCTCCAGCGCTGAGGCATTTAGCTCAGTGAGGGCCGGAGCCGTAAAAACACTGGCCCAGCTTTCGGGGTTGAGTAAACGGAGTTTTAGTTCAACTTCCGTATGGGTGTTTTCCGGCATCGGTCATTCCCCCTTATTTTTCCTCCCCGGCAGCCGCCAGAATTTTTGGGCTGGCATACCACTCCAGGGTCGCAGAATCTGCGGAACGGAGGGTAAAACCGGCGGCGGCGCATTTCTTGAAGGGTATTGTAACCCCGGCAAGCTGTTGGGCCCAGATGCTGAGATGGGGATCATGACCGACAATCACGATGACGTCTGCTGGATGGTCGCGCCACCGCCCGATTAATTCCTCCAGGCTTCCGCCATAAATCGCCGGGTGCTCGGTCACGGTCGCGTCGCCAAGTGTTTCAGCCAAAATGGCTGCGGTTTGCATTGACCGCAGAGCCGGACTGGCCCAAATTTCGATTCGACGGCCTCCCTGCACGTAGCTGGCTAGTCCCTTTGCCACGGCGTGCGCTTTTTTCCGGCCCCTGGCGGTGAGTTTTCTTTCTTCATCGACAAGCCCTGGTGAGCGATCCTCTGCTTTGGCGTGCCGCAGTAAAATTAAATCCATTGCTGTCCTCCGCATAACTGTGTTCTTTGTTATGATTCGCGTGATTTGACCGTCGTACCTGCTGAGTAGTCCGTAATTTAACAATAATGGACGAGATTGCTGTTTTCACCAAGAGAGAGGATTTTGACGTTTGCCGGGGAAATGGTGAAATAATGGGTAATTTTGGTGCAGGAGGGACTGTATGACCAGACGGTGGAGTGCCGTAGTGTGGCTGGTTGTTATTCTGGTGTGCTGGTTAGGCCAGCCCCGGCATGTATCTGCGGCGGAAGTGAAGATAGTGGCTGAACCGGGAGTGTCGGAAGTATTGGCTAACGAATTCAAGCTGGTACTTGATAAGACAATGGAATTTTATCAGACGGTCTTCGCTCTTACCCCGGTCAAACCTACCGTTATTATTGTGGCACCTGATGAGGCGAGCTATGCTCAGGTGTTGCAACGGGAGTTGGGACTCATGCCTGAACAGGCTGTCAATAGGCGGTACGAGCTATGTTTATAATGTGGGCAAGACCGCCGATGCCAGCGCCCGCTCCAGCCAGTTGTCCCAGGTGCTTTGTATGACGGCGGAAAACATGACCGCTTATCCTGCAGCAGGGGCCAAGATTTATTGGATATCGGACGGAGGGCTGCGGCTGTTGGCGGCTAAGGCGTCGGAGGCGGCAGGATATAAATCCGCGGAAACACTTCACCAGGAATGGGTGGAGACTGTAAGGAAGGCTTTCGCAAGCCCTGCCTTGGCTGAGATGACAACTTCGACGACTGCGGTGCGCGGCCGTTTTGGTAATGCGGTGGTCAACGCCACAGAGGCGCTGGCAGTAGAATATCTGGCAACAAAATACTCTGCCGAATCCCTGCTGACTTATTTTAAAATCTTGCGGGATATCAATGACGGACAGCGGGCCTTTCAGCAGGCTTTCGGGGTGTCGCCGGAAACCTTTGCGCCGATTTCGCCGCTTATATGAAAACATTATAGTAAATGGGTGCTTGCGACTTGGCCGGTGACGGCCAAGTTTTATTTTTGAGCCGCTTGCTATTTCCCTTGCTGCTGTGTCTCTGCGCTGGGAGGTGGGACGGATGGGCGGTTGTCCTGCATACAATGAATTAGAGAGGAAAGGGGGGATGGGTTATGAACAATAACTATAAACCGCATTATCTGCCAGGCTATCATCCGCTTGCGGGAAAATACGTCTCAGGGCCGCAGGCCGGTCCTCAGAGCGTCGTCATACGACAGGTAATCGGTGAAAATCAGACCCAAACGGTGCTGAATGTGCCTGTGCGTTTAACGCCGCAGCATCCGGCCATCGAACAGATCATTGATGTGTTGGTGCGCCGGGTGCGGATAACCCGGGTCGAAGCTGTTTTTAATAGAGTCCTTGTTTGCGGCGATTTTGAAGTAAAAGCGCTGTATGTAGCTTGCTTGCCGAATCAACCGGTGCATGCCGTGGAAGTCAGACGGGTCAGATTCGCCGCCGAGGTACCGATCAGCGGAGCGTACTGGGGTATGGACGCCGAGGCCAAGACAGCAGTGGAATATGTGGACTACGATTGTGATCCCGGCACCTGGGCCTACTGGCACAGGCTGAATCAATACGGTTATTACAACAATGGTGGCGCAGCTTATTCGCCGCCAATGCCGGGCATCGCTGAACCGGGCTGGAGCTTGCCGGCACAAGGTTACTGCAGTAATTTTAATGTGACAGTAGTACTGCGGGTCATCGCCAAGGTCATGGCCGACCGGGAAGTGAGTCTGTATCCCGGCGCTTTTCCGGGACTGCCGCCGAGGCCGCAAGGTTAGGAAATAAGGATACGCCCTCACCTGAGGGCGCTTTTTTTGCGCGGTTGCTGCCGGCCAAAGTGGTGTGGGCAGCAGGAATCAGCTGGGCCGAAAGCTAATAATAAAATGTGGGCATATTGATGGTGTGGCCGTGCCGTCGAAAGAAAGAGAAGGATTTCGGCAGCAACCGGCATGCCAGACACTGCAAATCATGAAAACTGTAAATTAGGATGGTGTTCATTGGTGAAAACGAAAATAACCGAGCTTCTGGGAATTAAATATCCAATTATCCAGGGGGGGATGGCGTGGGTATCGGAAGCCATCCTGGCGTCCGCCGTGTCCAACGCCGGTGGGGCCGGCGTCATTGCTTCCGGCGGGCGCACCGCCGAATGGGTCAGGCAGGAGATCCGAAAAGCCAAGACCATGACTGATAAGCCGTTCGGCGTCAATGTCGTGATGCCGGCTCCCAATAAAGAAGAACTTATTGATGTCATTTGCGCGGAAAAGGTGTCCTTCGTCACTCTGGGCGCCGGCAATCCGCTGCCTTATTTAGACAAGCTGCATCAGGCCGGTATCAAGGCGATCCCGGTTGTACCAAACCTCAAGCTGGCCAAGCGGATGGAGAAGGCCGGAGCGGATGCCATTATTATCGAAGGGATGGAAGCCGGCGGCCATATCGGCACTCTGACCACGATGGCTTTGTTGACCAACATTCTGCCGGAAGTGTCCCTGCCGGTCCTTGCCGCCGGAGGAATCGCCGACGGACGGGGCATGGCTGCCGCTTTATTGATGGGGGCCGCTGGAGTGCAGATAGGTTCTCTGTTCATGTTGACTGAGGAGTGCCAGGCTCATCCGAATGTCAAACAGGTGATCATCGCGGCTGAGGATACTGATTCTGTGGTGACAGGGTACTCTCGCGGGCACGGCGTTCGGGGCCTCAAGAATAAATTTACCACCCAATTCCTTCAGCTTGAAGTCCAGGGAGCACCCCAGGCCGAACTTGACAGACTGGCTACCGGGACCAATCAACTGGCGACAGTGGCTGGCGATGTGGAAAACGGGGTGGTGCAGGTTGGTCAAAGCCTCCAGGTACTAAAAGAAGTAAAACCGGTGCAGGTGGTCGTCGAAGAGGTCATGGCCGAGATGAAAGCCACCCTGACCAAAGCCGGTGAATTGCTGCGCAGTTTATAACCCCGGTCCGCCGATTCCTGCCGCAGAGCAGGACAGGTAAGCCCTGGAGCAGACGTCATCACCAAGAGAAGGGGAACGGCAGGGGAGTTTGTCACCTGTGCCGAATACTGCAGCAATAGCCGGGATGGAAAGGGTGGCGGGATGAGAACAGCAAAACTGCTGAAGATTGCTATATTGGTAATGTTGTTGGCTGGGCTGTACCTACTCTTTCAAGGCGGGCAACTCTTCGTAAAACAAGAGCCACCGGCGCCAAGAGAAGTCAAAGCCGAACCCCCTGTCAGCATCAGTCCCGCTCCGCAGGAAAGTGTATCATCAGTCGAAAGTGTATCATCCGGTGAAAGCGGCTCCATGGCTTTGTCTCCCGTCCCGCGCACTCCAGCCGCGTCGCAGGCCAACTCCGATTATTCCTATACCATCAAAAAGGAAAAGAAAGAGCTGCAAATCCTGCCTGGAGTGACTTATGCGCCCAGTGAGGGAGTGAACATCAAGACCGCCAGTAAAGATGAAACCATTCAGCTTCAGCGCGGTCATAGCTACAATACTGATTATCAGGTTCTCTGGAAGAAGAAATATTAAAACATTTTCTGTTGACCGGCCCATAAGGGCCGGTTTTTTCATGCTAAATATTCCTCGCGGATTGTAGACACACTATAAACGACGTAGAAACTGACGGGAAAGGCTGCAGGCGGGGCGATGGCATCCGCCGGAGGAGAGGGGAAGAGGCGGTGTGAAAAAAATGGATACCTTATGGGACCGATATCAAAAACGGGGCCTTAGCCGGCGCTCATTTATTAAGACTTGTCTGACACTGACCGCCCTCTGGGGTTTTTCGCCGGATCAATTGCAGACGGTGATCGCCGCGGCACAGCAGCAACCGCTCATGCCGGTGATCTGGCTGCACGGGCATGAGTGCACAGGCTGTGACGAAGCATTCATCAGGTCGCAGAAACCGTTGGCTTCGGATATTGTGCTGAATCTGATTGCCCTGGAGGATATGGAGGTGCTCAGCGCTGCTGCCGGAGATGCCCTCGGGCGCCATGAGGAAGAAATTATCCGCAACTATCCTGGCCGCTACCTGTTAATCTTTGAGGGGGCCGTACCGCTGCGGGATGGCGGTGTAAGCTGCAAGGTCGGCGGTGAACCGATTGTGGAAAAGCTGAAACGAGTGGCCGCGGGAGCCGCCGCTGTTCTGGAAAATGGCACTTGCGCGGCTTGGGGCGGAATCCAGGCGGCGCGGCCCAATCCCACCCAGTCGGTCTCGGTCAGTCAGGTAGTCCGGGGCAAAACGATTATCAAAGTTCCGGGCTGCCCGCCAATTCCCGAAGTGCTTACCGGGACCATCATGCATTATCTCCTGTTTGGGGTTCCGCCTCTGGACAGTATGGGACGTCCCAAACAATTTTTTGGTAACCGGATTCATGATACTTGTTATCGACGGGCTTTCTTTGACGCCGGGATGTTTGTTGAACAGTTTGACGATAAGGGCGCTAAGGCCGGCTGGTGCCTGTACAAAGTGGGTTGCCGCGGACCTGAGGCCTATAACCAGTGCGGCAGCATGCGTTGGTGGAACGGCCTGTCCTATCCGATCCAGGCTGGCGCGCCTTGCGTGGCCTGTGCGTCCAGAGATTTTTGGGATACCGGGCCCTTCTATCAGCGACTGCCCAATATACCGCTGCCCAATACCAACGCCAACGCGGATACTATTGGAGCGGTGGCTGTCGGGGCAACTCTGGCCGGGGTGACCGCCCACGGCCTGTTGTCTGTTGTTCAGCACCGCCGGCAGCAAAGCAATAAAGATGAGGAGTAGCTTGCGACATGAAGCGTGTTGTTGTTGATCCGATGAACCGGATTGAAGGACATCTTAGAGTAGAGATCGTGGTTGATGAAGCCAGCGGCAGGGTGACGGACGCTGTCTCCAGCGGTACGGCCTGGCGCGGGATTGAACTGGTCTTGCGGGACCGCGACCCCCGCGATGCCTGGCTGTTTGCCCAGCGTTTCTGCGGGGTATGCACCACTGTGCACGCTCTGGCCTCGGTCCGGGCGGTGGAGGACGCGCTGGGTATCGAAATACCGCGCAACGCCAACTACATCCGCAACATTATCGCTGCGACCCACCTTGTGCAGGATCACCTCATTCATTTTTATATGCTGCACGCTTTGGATTGGGTTAGTCCCGTGGACGCCCTAAGGGCCGACCCTGCCGCCGCTGTTGACGTCCAAAACGCAATCCTCGCAAAATACCGCCTGCCTGCCGGTTACAAGCCTGAGCTGGACAGCCACGCTTTTCCCCATGACTTTCCCAAGGCCACCGCCGCTTATTTCAGGGCGATCCAGGAGAAGATCAAGAAGATCGTGGACAGCGGCCAGCTGGGGATTTTTGCCGCCCACTGGTGGGATCACCCGGACTATGGTTTGCTGGCTCCGGAAATTCACCTGATAGCCATAGCCCATTACCTGAATATGCTGGACAGGCAGCGAGAACTGGTGGATGCGCATCTGGTCTTCGGCGGGAAGAACCCTCATCCTCACTACCTGGTCGGCGGCATGGCCTGCTCTATTTCCTGGCAGGATATGAATGCTCCGGTCAACAGTCAGCGGCTGAGTCTGGTGGATACGTCAATCAACCTGGGGATAGAAGCTGTCGATTTCTTCTATCTCCCTGACCTGCTGGCTCTGGGCGATATTTATGTCAAAGCCCGCTATCTGGACGGCGGCGGTCTTGCCAAAACCAGAGTGCTCGGTTATGGCGACTATCCGGATGATAGTTACTCTGGCACCGCCTCTGGCGACTTTTTCCAGAATCTGCTGCTACGATCGAACGGTGTGGTGGAAAATTTCGGGCAGGGAGTAGCTCAGGCTGTTTTTCACAACCTTGACGCCCAGGACCTGACCGATCCTGCCGTACTGATGGAAGGTGTCGAGCACGCCTGGTACAGCTACCCCTCTGACACTACCGATCTCCATCCCTGGAGCGGTATCACCGAACCCTACTATACCGGCCCCAAGGACGGGAGCAGGACCAATTGGCAGCACCTGGACGAAGCCGGAAAGTATTCCTGGATCAAGACCCCCAAGTGGCAAGGGAAAATGGCGGAAGTCGGTCCTTTGGCCCGCTATATCATTGTCTACACCAAGGTCAAACAAAACATCATTCAGCCGACCTGGGTGGAGAAGATGATGGTGGATCAGGTTGATGCAGTTTCCAAACTGTTGAAGCTGCCCCCAGAGTCCTGGTTGCCGACCATGCTGGGCCGGACGGTATGCCGCGGTCTGGAGGCTCAAGTAGGCGCCTATCTGGCCAAATACTATCTGGACAAGCTGATAAAGAATATCCGCGGCGGCGACAGTGAAGTCGCCAATATCGCCAAATTCGACCCTGCCAGCTGGCCGCGTGAGGCCAGAGGCGTCGGGGTTCATGAAGCGCCCCGGGGCGCTCTGGGGCACTGGGTCAACATCCGTGGCGGGAAAATCGCCAACTACCAGGCTGTGGTACCGTCGACCTGGAACGCCTGTCCGCGGGACAGTCGGGCCGGCCAGGGCGCTTACGAGACCGCCATGCTGGAAACGGAAGTAAAAATAGCCGACAAACCGCTGGAAATACTCAAGGTCATTCACTCCTTCGATCCATGTATCGCTTGCGCCACCCACGTATTTGACCAGGGAGGCGCCGAACGGGCCGTTGTTTATAGTCAACCTGATTTTGGCGGGTGATGGGAGGGGGCGGGATTATGGACGGACCCATCCGGGAATATTATCTGTTTAGCGCGGCTACCCGAATTTTTCACTGGGTAATGGTTGCTGCAGTAGTGGTGTTGTTTTTTAGCGGCCTTTATATCGGCAATCCTTTCTTTATCGGAACCCAGGGGCGGGAGGCGACCTTTACCGTGACAGCCGTCTTCTCGCTGGAGATGATCCGCTATTATCATCTGGTTGCCGCCTATCTTTTGGTGGCGTCCGTGATACTCCGGGTCTATGGCTGGATGATCAATAAAGGCGACCGGCTGCTGCCGAGATTTTGGACCAGACCTTACTGGGATGGATTTGTGGACACCACCCTGCATTATATGTTTCTTCGCTCCCAGCACCGGCCCTATCTGAGAAATTCGCTGGCCCGCAGCGGCTATCTTTCAGTGTATTTTGCGCTGTTCATCCAGATCATTACCGGCTATGCCATGTATGTTATGATCAATCCCGGCAGCCTGGCCGCAAAGATATTCGCTCCGGTCAACCACTTGCTGGGTAACGAGTATTTCGTCCATCTTGTCCACCACTACGTCGCCTGGGGTATCGCCTTGTTTGTCATCATGCATGTCTACATGGCCAGCCGGGCGGACTGGCTGGAAAAGGGCGGTGAAATTTCCGGAATGATATCAGGAGTCAAGTTCTATCGGGAGAAACCCGAAGACTTGAGTGACATAGAATGAAAAATTCGATAGACTGGCTATGCCTGTCGGGTTGTTGAACTTTTCGGGACTGTTGGTGCAGGAATGCGGCGATAGTAAGCGAAAATAGTAAATATAGCCTCAATTGGGAAAGAACAGAGGGCCGCAGTTTTGCGGTTTTCCAAGACGAGGGCATGACCTTGGTTGAATCATATTTTGAGGGGGAGACACGAATGGATATCAGAGAAGAAGCGTTAAAACTGCACAAAGACCATCAAGGCAAGCTGCAGGTGGCCAGCAAAGTGCCGCTGAACAACATGCACGACCTGAGCATCGCCTACACCCCGGGAGTAGCCGAGCCTTGTAAGGAAATCAAAGCAAACCCTGAACTGTCCTTTGAGTACACCTGCCGCGGCAACATGATCGCTGTCGTTACCGACGGCACCCGGGTGCTGGGACTTGGCGACATCGGTCCGGAAGCAGCTATGCCGGTCATGGAAGGCAAATGCGTCATCTTCAAGACCTTCGGGGACGTGGACGCAGTGCCTATCTGCCTGGGGACCAAAGATCCGGCTAAAATCATTGAAACCGTAAAACTGCTTGAGCCCACCTTTGCCGGAATCAACCTCGAAGACCTGTCGTCACCCAAATGCTACGACATCGAAGATATCCTGAAAAAAGAAATGAACATCCCGGTATTCCACGACGACCAGCACGGTACCGCCATCGCAGCCCTGTCGGGAGTCCTCGGGGCGCTGCGGTTTCTCAAGAAAGACATCAAGACAGTCAAGATCGTCGTCAACGGCGCCGGAGCGGCCGGCACCGCCATCGGGCGAATCATGGTCTCCGCCGGAGCTCAGGATGTCACCATGGTAGATGTCAACGGAGCGCTCTATGACGGCATGCCGGGCCTGAACCGGGTTCAGGCGGAGCTGGCCAAGAACACCAACAAAGCCAAGCATCAGGGCAACCTGGCCCAAATCGCCAAGGGAGCCAATGTCCTTATCGGAGTATCCGCACCTGGCGTGTTTACCAAAGAAATCATCGGCAGCATGGACAAGGACTCTGTCGTCATCGCCATGGCCAACCCGGTGCCGGAAGTCTACTACGCCGAAGCCAAGGCGGCAGGGGCGAGAGTAGCAGGAACAGGGCGTTCGGACGCTCCCAACCAGGTCAACAACTCCTCGGTCTTTCCGGGAGTATTCCGCGGCGCGCTGGATGTAAGGGCGCGGCAGATCAATGACGACATGAAAGTGGCGGCAGCCTACGCCATCGCTAATCTCATCCCGGAGAACGAACTGCGGGAAGACTATGTTGTTCCCCTGGTGTTCAATCCGCTGGTAGCCCCGGCGGTGGCCGCGGCGGTTGCCAGAGTGGCCATGGAAACCGGTGTGGCCAGGATCAAGGTCGATCCTGAAGAAGTGCGGGCCAAAACCGCCGCCAGAGTCAAAATCGGCCGTTAAGGGAGGGTAAATATGCGTACTATCCAAGCCTCAGTGATTACCGAAGCTATCGCCAAACTGGCGATCGAGGCCAATTATTACCTGTCGCCGGACATTTATGCCGCCCTGGAAAAGGGGCGGCAGACCGAAGAATCGCCGCTGGGCAAGGAAATCTTCAATCAACTGGTGGAGAATGCCTGCATCGCCCGGAATGAGAAGATGCCGATCTGCCAGGATACCGGCATGGCCGTCATCTTTATGGAACTCGGCCAGGATGTCCATGTGGAAGGCAATTTGGCCGAAGCCGTAGACGCCGGTGTAACCAAAGGCTATACCGAAGGGTACCTGCGCAAGTCGGTGGTTGACGATCCCCTATTTGTGCGTAAGAACACCAAGGACAATACACCGGCAATCCTGCATCTGTCCATCGTTCCCGGGGACAAGATCAAGATATTGCTGGCTCCCAAGGGTTTCGGCAGCGAAAACATGAGCGCTCTGAAAATGATGCCACCAGCTGCTGGCGTTGACGGAGTGAAGAAATTCCTGGCGGATACCGTCTCGGCCGCCGGACCCAACCCCTGTCCGCCGATTGTGATCGGCGTGGGAGTCGGTGGTACGATGGAAAAGGCGGCGCTGCTGGCGAAAAAGGCGCTGACCAGACCCATCGACCGGCGCAATGCCAACCCCGACTATGCCAAACTGGAAACCGAACTTCTGGAGCTGGCCAATAAGACCGGGGTGGGCCCGCAGGGACTGGGCGGATCGATTACGGCACTGGCTGTCAATGTCGAGTATTTTCCGGCCCATATCGCCGGTACGGCGGTGGCGATCAACATCAACTGCCATGCCACTAGGCATGCTGAGATTGAATTGTAGGGGGGCGTTACTATGGCAGAACAGATTCGGATCACCACGCCGCTGACGGCCCAAAAGGCCGCCAAGCTGAAAGCCGGCGATATTGTACTAATTACCGGCACGATTTACAGCGCCCGCGACGCAGCCCACAAGCGGATGGTGGAAGCCCTCGACCGGGGTGAAAAACTACCGGTAGACCTTACCGACCAGATTGTTTATTATGTCGGTCCCAGCCCGGCCCAGCCCGGCCAACCCATCGGCGCGGCCGGACCAACCACCAGCGGACGGATGGACGCTTATACGCCGAAGATGTTGGAGCACGGTCTGCGCGGGATGATCGGCAAAGGTTACCGCTCGGCGGCGGTGGTCGAGGCGATGAAAAAACACGGCGCGGTCTATTTCGCCGCCACTGGCGGTGCGGCTGCCCTTATCGCCAAGTCAATCAAGAAATATACCGTAATGGCTTATGATGAACTTGGCGCCGAAGCCCTTGCTGCTTTTGCGGTGGAAGATTTTCCGGCGATCGTCGTCATCGACAGCACCGGCCGCGATTTTTATGCCGAGGGCCAGAAAAAATATTGCCGTTTATAGGGACTGGCGCAGTCTTGACAATTTCCTGTGACTGATGGTATCATAGCCGTATTGTGCTACTGTAGCCGGGGATAACTCCTCGGCTACAGACAATATATTATGTTAACAACTATTGACATGATATAGCTGATCGTAGTATAATATATTTTGCGGTTTACGGGGCGTGGCTCAGCTTGGTAGAGCACCTGGCTTGGGACCAGGGGGTCGCAGGTTCGAATCCTGCCGCTCCGACCAAAAACCACAATTCGCGGGTGTAGCTCAATGGTAGAGCTCCAGCCTTCCAAGCTGGTCACGTGGGTTCGATTCCCATCACCCGCTCCAATCTGCTTTTTAGTGAAGTCTCAAGAGTGAGACATAAAGAAGATCTTTGCCATTTGGCAAAGATCTTCTTTTATTTTGAGTCTGGAAAAGTCTGGTTTCTTTTGCGTACTGAGGAAACCGGACTTTGCCTCTTTCGCCTATAAATGGAACTAATACTAGATTCCGGTTCTGGCTAATTTCCCCAAAATCTTATCAGGAGTGACCGGCAGGGTATAAAACCGGTTACCGGTGGCATCGTAGATGGCGTTCAAAATAGCCGGGGTAATAGGCACAGTGGCGACCTCGGATACCCCCTTGGCTCCGAAGGGACCG
>Ga0316228_1001226_pt1 | contig 28171 bp, 24 predicted proteins | sample TBH18021metaG_FD_206005 | JGI IMG/M metagenome (GOLD analysis project Ga0316228, IMG submission 206005) | Freshwater microbial communities from Trout Bog Lake, Wisconsin, USA - TBH18021 | ecosystem: Environmental > Aquatic > Freshwater > Lake > Hypolimnion/Profundal zone | place: USA: Wisconsin... | reverse complement strand
GCGATCGTCGCGTTCCCCAAGCGGCGATCGGACGCCGTCCTACGAAAAGACGGCTTGCGAACCGACGTGAAACCGATCTAGCCTCTGAATCTCGGCGCCAGATCGGGCGTCGGTCTTGAGAGAGGAGGCCTGCGATGAGCCGTCACGGTTCCTGCGTCCCGACATCTCGTACCGCCGATCCGGATCAGGACACGCCGCCGAACAGGAACCTGCAGGGATAGTGGCGCCTCGAGCGCGGCGGTCGAGTTCCCCGTCCGGCAGGGCCGGTCGGGCCGGATGCTCCCGCCACGCACAAGAGAACGCGTGGCCCCTGCGAAGGCCCGTCAGCCCATCGGCTGACGGGCCTTTTTCGTCGGGCAGGGCAACCGCTTGCCGCCGGCACGCGCGCCGGGCGAAGCCGAGCGCGCGAAATCTGACGACACGACCGCCGGTTGCGTTGGAGGGCCAGACCGGACCGCGTGACCGATCGGGCTTGGCCGGGCCACCGCGGCTCAGGTGTGGATCACCTTCCCGTAGGCGTCGAGCACGCTCTCGTGCATCATTTCCGAGAGCGTCGGGTGCGGGAAGACCGTGTGCATCAGCTCTTCCTCGGTGCTCTCCAGCGTCATCGCCACGACATAGCCCTGGATCAGCTCGGTCACCTCGGCGCCGATCATGTGAGCGCCGAGCAGCTGGCCGGTCTTGGCGTCGAAGATCGTCTTGATCAGGCCGTCCGGCTCGCCGAGCGCGATGGCTTTTCCGTTGCCCGCGAAGGGGAAGCGGCCAACCTTGACTTGGAAGCCCTGCTCCTTGGCCTTGGCCTCGGTGAGGCCGACGCTGGCGATCTGCGGGTGGCAGTAGGTGCAGCCCGGTATCTTGCCCTTGTCCATCGGGTGCGTGTGCAAACCCTTGATGGTCTCGACGCAGATGACGCCCTCGTGCTCGGCCTTGTGGGCGAGCATCGGCGGGCCTGCGACGTCGCCGATTGCGTAGAGGCCCGGCACGTTGGTGCGTCCGAGCCCGTCCGTGACGATGGTGCCGCGGTCGGTCTTCACCCCGAGCTTCTCGAGGCCGAGATTCTCGATGTTGCCGACGACGCCGACCGCCGAGATCAGCTTCTCGGCTGAGATCTGCTGGCTCTTGCCGTCTGAGCCCTCGATCGTCGCCGTGACGGCGTTCGCGCTCTTCTCGACCTTCGTCACCTTGGCACCGGTGAGGATCTTGATGCCCTGCTTCTCGAAGCGCTTGCGGGCCATGCCGGCGATCTCGGCGTCCTCGACGGGCAGGATCTGCGGCAGCAGCTCCACCACCGTCACCTCGGCGCCCATGGTGCGGTAGAACGAGGCGAACTCGATGCCGATCGCGCCCGAGCCCATCACCAGCAGGCTCTTGGGCATCGCCTCCGGCACCATGGCCTCGTAGTAAGTCCAGATCTGCTTCTTGTCGGGCTCGATGCCGGGGATCGCGCGGGGCCGCGCGCCGGTCGCCAGGATGATGTGCTTGGCGGTGTAGCTGCCAGCAGCCTTGGCGCCCTTCGGGGCCTCCGCGCGCTTGGTCTCCTTCACGGTGACCTTGCCGGGCTCGTTGCCCTTGGCGACCGACTCGACGGTGGCCTCGCCCCAGATCACGTCGACCTTGTTCTTCTTGAGCAGCATGCCGACGCCGCCGTTGAGCCGGCCTGAGACGCCGCGGGAGCGCTTCACGATCGCTGAGGCGTCGAACGAGACCTCCTTGGCCGAGAGCCCGTAATCGGAGGCGTGCTGCATGTAGTGGTAGATCTCGGCCGAGCGCAGCAGCGCCTTGGTGGGGATGCAGCCCCAGTTCAGGCAGATGCCGCCGAGATGCTCGCGGTCGACCACGGCCGTTTTGAAGCCGAGCTGCGCCGCGCGGATGGCCGTGACGTAGCCGCCGGGGCCCGCGCCGATGACGAGGATGTCGTAGGTGTCGGACATGTCGCTCTTCCCCCGCGCGCCTTAGACCAGCATGCCCATCGGGTTCTCGATGAGCCCCTTGAAGGCCGAGACCAGTTCGGCGCCCAGCGCCCCGTCGAGCACGCGGTGGTCGCAGGACAGCGTGCAGGTCATCACCTGGGCGACCGTCGGCTGGCCGTCCTTCACTACGACGCGCTTCTCGCCCGCGCCCACCGCCAGGATGCTGGATTGCGGCGGGTTGATCACCGCGGTGAAGTGCTTGATCCCGAACATGCCGAGGTTGGACACAGAGGTGACGCCGCCCTGGTACTCCTCGGGCTTCAGCTTCTTGGCGCGGGCGCGGGCCGCGAAGTCCTTCATCTCGTTCGATATGGCCGAGAGCGTCTTCTCGTCGGCCCGGCGGATGACCGGGGTGAACAGGCCGCCGTCGATGGCCACCGCCACGCCGACCTCGGCGTGCTTGAAGCGCAGGATCCGGTCCTCGGCCCAGACCGCGTTGGCGGCCGGCACGTGGGTCAGTGCGAGGCCCATCGCCTTGATGACGAAGTCGTTGACCGAGAGCTTGAACAGCGGCTTGCCGTCCCGGTCCTTGCCGGCCGAGCCGTTCAGCGTCTCGCGCAGCTTCATCAGCGCGTCGAGCTCGCAATCGACCGTGAGGTAGAAGTGCGGGGCCACCTGCATCGCCTCGGTGAGGCGCTTGGCGATGGTCTTGCGCATGCCGTCGAGGGGAACCTCCTCGTAGGCGTCCTTCTGGTAGAAGCCCCGCACCTGATCGAGGCTGAGCCCGGCGGGCGCGCCGCCGGCCGCGGCGGCCTTCGGCGCGGGCGCGGCGGCCTTCGGGGCCTCGGCGGGCTGCTGGGCAGGGGCCGGGGCTGCCTTGGTGGCGCCGGAGGCCTTCGCCTCCTGCACGTCGCGGGCGATGATGCGGCCGTGCGGGCCCGAGCCCTGGACGGCGGCGAGATCGACGCCCTCCTGCTTGGCGATGCGGCGCGCCAGCGGCGAGGCGAAGACGCGACCGCCCGAGGAGGCCGGCGCGGCGGCCTGTCCGCCGCCCGCGGCGGGCTTCGCACCGTCCGGCGCCTCGTTCACGCGGGCGTAGGACATGTGGCCGTCGCCCGGCGTGGTGTTCTGCCCGGCATCGGATTTCGGCGCCTCGGCGGCGGGTTTGGCCTCGGCCTTCGGCGCGGCGCCGCCGCCCGCGGCCGCCGCGGAGACGTCCTCGCCCTCGCCCGCGATGATCGCGATCAGGTCGTTGACCGGCACGTCCGCCGTGCCCTCCGGCACCACGATCTTGGCGAGGACGCCCTCGTCGATGGCCTCGACCTCCATCGTGGCCTTGTCGGTCTCGATCTCGGCCAGCACGTCGCCGGACTTGATCGCGTCGCCCTCCTTCTTGAGCCACTTGGCGAGGTTGCCCTTCTCCATCGTGGGGGAGAGGGCGGGCATCAGGACGTTGATCGGCATGGTCTCAGGTCTCGGACGGTGACGGGGCGGCCGGATCGTCGAAGGCGAACAGGTCGTCGAGCGGGAACGGGACGGCATCGAAGGGCGGCAGTGCCACGGTCTCACCGCGCTGGACGGTGCCGTCGAGGCGCCACGTGCCCTCGGTCAGGGTGAAGGATTCGAGCAGGCCGGCCGTCGGATCGAGCAGCCAGAGATGGCCGACGCCGAATTCAGCGTAGATGCGGCGCTTCGGCCCCCGGTCGATCCGGGTGGTCGACGGCGACAGGATCTCGCAGACCCAGTCCGGCGGCGTCTCGATGAAGGCCGTTTCGGGTTCTGTCGGCAGGCGGAAGCGACGCCGCCCAGCGATGTCGGGCACCACGACCTGCGTCCCGAGATGCAGTTCGGGCTCGACCATGAAAATCCATCCGCCGGGGCCACCGCGCCCGCGACCGAAAGGCGGAACCAGCTCGGCGGTCAATTCGGCGGCGACGACGGCATGTCTCGGGCGCGGACGGGGATGCGTCTCCAGCGCGCCGTCGATGATCTCCGCGACCAGATGCTCCGGCACGGCCTGGAGGTCGGCGTAGGTCGCGGGTCGGTGGGCGGGCGCTACCATGGGGCGGTCGCCGCTAGTTGAGGTCGCCGGAATCGAGGCTGTCCGCCTCGATTCCCGCGCGGATGCGCTCGAACGCCTCCTCCTCCGACATCTCGGTCTCCAGCGCGTAGGCGCGAGCGGCCTGCCGGGCGAGGTCCATGAGGAGGCGGCCCCAGGTCGCCGGATCGTCGAAGGAGCGCCGCAGGGCGACGCTGACCGCGCCGTCCACCACGATGGCGCGCAGAACCTCGACGCCGCCGTTCTCGGCGACGTCGGGGGGCACGGAGAGTTCCTCGAACGCTTGGCTCATGGCTGGCAGCCCTCTCGGTGTCGCCCCGCGCGGAGGCGCGGGGGATGAGCGGCGCGCGGGCCTACTTGTAGCAGACGCTCTTGGCGGCCTCGACGACCTCGGCCACGGAGGGCAGCGCGAGCTTCTCGAGATTGGCCGCGTAGGGCATCGGGACGTCCTTGCCGGTGATGCGGATCACCGGCGCGTCGAGGTAGTCGAAGGCGTCGACCATCAGGCGGGCCACGATCTCGGCGCCGATGCCGGATTGCGGGAAACCCTCCTCGACCGTGATGCAGCGGCCGGTCTTCTTGACCGACTCGACCACCGTGTCGGTGTCCATCGGGCGGATCGTGCGCAGGTCGATCACCTCGGCCTCGATGCCCTGTTCGGCCAGCGCCTGCGCGGCCTTGAGCGCGTAGGTCATGCCAATGGCGAAGGACACGATGGTGACGTCCGAGCCCTGGCGGTGCACCCGGGCCTTGCCGATCGGCAGCACGAAGTCATCGAGCTTCGGCACCGGGAAGGACTGGCCGTACAGGATCTCGTTCTCGAGGAAGATCACCGGGTTCGGATCGCGGATCGCGGCCTTGAGCAGGCCCTTCGCGTCGGAGGCCGTGTAGGGCGCGATCACCTTGAGGCCGGGCACGTTCGAGTACCAGGCGGCGTAGTCGTGGCTGTGCTGGGCACCCACGCGGGCGGCGGCGCCGTTCGGGCCCCGGAACACGATCGGGCAGCCGAGCTGGCCGCCCGACATGTAGAGCGTCTTGGCGGCCGAGTTGATGATGTGGTCGATCGCCTGCATGGCGAAGTTGAAGGTCATGAACTCGACGATCGGCTTCAGGCCCGACAGGGCCGCGCCGACGCCGATGCCGGCAAAACCGTGCTCGGTGATGGGGGTGTCGACCACGCGCCGCGCGCCGAACTCCTGCAGCAGGTTCTGGGTGACCTTGTAGGCGCCCTGGTACTCGGCGACCTCCTCGCCCATGATGAAGACGTCGCCGTCGCGGCGCATCTCCTCGGCCATGGCGTCGCGCAACGCCTCGCGCACGGTCATCGTCACCATCTCGGTGCCGGCCGGGAAGTCCTCCATCACCGGCTCCTTGGCCTTGTTGGTGATGGTGGCGGGCGCGGCCGGAGCGCGCTGGGCGTCGTCGCCCGTCTTGGCGGCGGGCGCCGGCTTCTCGGCCAGTCCCTCGGCCTGCATATCGGGCGTCGGGGCCGGCTGGCCGCCCTGGGCGGCGCCGTTGGGCTTGCCCTTGCCCCCGGAAGCCGCGGCGGCAGCCACATCCTCGCCCTCGCCGGCGATGATCGCGATCGGCGTGTTGACGGCGACCCCCTCGGTGCCCTCCGCGATCAGAATCTTGGCGAGCACGCCCTCGTCGATGGCCTCGACCTCCATCGTGGCCTTGTCGGTCTCGATCTCGGCGAGCACGTCGCCGGATTTGACCGTGTCGCCCTCCTTCTTCAGCCACTTCGCCAGCTTGCCCTCCTCCATGGTCGGAGAGAGGGCGGGCATCAGGATGTCGGTCGCCATGTTCTGCTCTGTCGTGGGGCGGCGGGGCGGCCAGTGAGGCGGGCGGCTATTGCGTGCTTGCTGGAGAGCGCCGGTCAGGCGCTCGCCTCCAGCAGGATGTCGGTCCACAGCTCGGAGGGATCCGGCTCGGGATCGTTGGTGGCGAACTCGGCCGCGTCGTTGACGATCTCGCGCACCTTGGCGTCGGTCGCCTTCAACTCGGATTCGTCGACGCCGTGCAACTCGATCAAGCGCTTGCGCACCATCTCGATCGGATCGTGCTCGTCGCGCATCTTCGAGACCTCGTCCTTCGACCGGTACTTGGCCGGGTCGGACATCGAGTGGCCGCGGTAGCGGTAGGTCTGCATCTCGAGGATGTAGGGGCCCTGGCCGGAGCGGGCGTGCTCGATGGCGCGGGTCGCCGCCTCGCGCACGGTGCGCACGTCCATGCCGTCGACCTACTCGCCCGGGATGCCGAAGGAGAGGCCGCGCTTCGAGAAGTCCGTCTGCGCCGAGGCGCGGGCGACCGAGGTGCCCATGGCGTAGCGGTTGTTCTCGATCACGTAGACGACCGGCAGCTTCCAGAGGGCCGCCATGTTGAAGCTCTCGTAGACCTGGCCCTGGTTGGCCGCCCCGTCACCCATGTAGGTGAGGCTGACCTTGCCGTTCTCCCGGTAGGCGTCCGCGAAGGCGAGGCCAGTGCCGAGTGCGACCTGAGCGCCGACGATGCCGTGGCCGCCGAAGAACTGCTTCTCGCGGCTGAACATGTGCATCGAGCCGCCCTTGCCGCGGCTGTAGCCGCCACGGCGGCCGGTGAGTTCGGCCATCACGCCGCGGCTCTCCATGCCGGTGGCGAGCATGTGGCCGTGGTCGCGGTACCCGGTGATGACCTGATCACCCTCGACCGAGGCCATCTGCATGCCGATGACGACGGCTTCCTGGCCGATGTAGAGGTGGCAGAAGCCGCCGATCAGGCCCATGCCGTAGAGTTGGCCCGCCTTCTCCTCGAAGCGGCGGATCAGCAACATCTCGCGGTAGGCGTGAAGGTCCTCGTCACGGGTGAACTGCGGAGCGTTCGGGGCGGGCCGGTGCGCCGCCTCCGCGCCATCCTTGGTCGCCTCAGGCTTCGCCTGCGCCGCGTCCTTCGCGGCGTCCTTGCCGGCGTCCATGCTTCGCTCCCCGGAATATGACCGTTTCGGGGCTCGGTTTAGGCCAGGACGACCGCGATTGCGAGTGGCGCCCCTCTGACAGCCATGCATGGTTGTCAGGGCGATACCACCTCTAGTTTCGGGCTTGCGGCGTGATCACAACCACATCGTTTGCATGAACCCGTCCGAGTACGACGCGGGCGCGTTCCTCGAGCAGATCGCGGTCGATCTGCTCGCTCCGCAACAGGGCGACCCGGTGTTCCCAGGTTGCGCGCTCGGCCTTGGCGGCGGCGAGTTCCTGGGCGAGCCCGTAGGCCTGGATCTTGAGCGTGCGCTTGGCTTCCAGCCCGCGGTTGCCGTTCTCGGCCTGCGTGACGAAGTAACCCACGACGAGTGCCGACACGCTCCAGAGAGCGAGCGGGAGCACGACCATTCTGACGCGGCGACGGACGACCATGCCCCGACCATCCCGCGGCAAGGTTACGAATGCCCTAACGCAGCCGAGATGTCCGTCAGGATGTCTTGGAGAACGCGAAAGCCCCCGGCCTCGCTGTGACGCCGGGGGCTCGAAGGACCGCAGGCCGACGGCTCAGCGGCCGAGCTGCTTGATCGCCTGGCGGCCGGCGTAGCGCCCCTGCGGGCCGAGGCCCTCCTCGATGCGGATGAGCTGGTTGTACTTGGCCAGTCTGTCAGAACGGGCGAGCGAGCCGGTCTTGATCTGTCCGCAATTCGTGGCGACCGCCAGATCCGCGATGGTCGAGTCCTCGGTCTCGCCGGAGCGGTGCGACATCACCGCGGTGTAGCCGGCGCGCTGGGCCATATCGACGGCGGCGAGCGTCTCGGTGAGAGAGCCGATCTGGTTGACCTTGATCAGGATCGAGTTGCCGGTGCCGCTCTCAATGCCGCGCGACAGGCGCTCGACATTGGTCACGAAGAGGTCGTCGCCGACGAGCTGGCAGCGGCCGCCAATCTTGTCGGTCAGGAGCTTCCAGCCCTGCCAGTCGTCCTCGGACATGCCATCCTCGATCGACAGGATCGGGTACTTGGAGACGAGGTCAGCGAGGTAGTCGACCTGTTCCTCGATCGCTCGCGTGCGGCCCTCGCCCTCGTAATGGTAGGCCCCATCCTTGAAGAACTCGGTAGCGGCGCAGTCGAGGGCCAGCACCACGTCCTGGCCGGGCTTCAGGCCGGCGGCCTGGATCGACTCCATCACGAAGTCGAGCGCGGCCTCGGCCGAGGGGAGGTTCGGGGCGAACCCGCCCTCGTCGCCGACATTGGTGTTGTGTCCGGCCTTCTTCAGCGCGCTCTTGAGGGTGTGGAACACCTCGGCGCCCATGCGCACCGCCTCGGCCAGCGAGTCGGCTCCGACGGGCATGATCATGAATTCCTGGAAGTCGATCGGGTTGTCGGCGTGCGCGCCGCCGTTGATGATGTTCATCATCGGCACCGGCAGCACCCGGCCCTGAACGCCGCCGACGTAGCGGTAGAGCGGCAGGCCCGAGGTCTCGGCGGCGGCCTTGGCCACGGCGAGCGAGACGCCCAGGATCGCGTTGGCGCCGAGGCGCGCCTTGTTCGGGGTGCCGTCGAGATGGATCATCGCCTCGTCGACTGCGACCTGATCCTCCGCATCCATGCCGCCGATCGCGTCGAGGATCTCGGTCTGCACCGCCTGGACGGCGTTGAGCACCCCCTTGCCGCCGTAGCGTCCCTTGTCGCCGTCGCGCAGCTCGACCGCCTCGTGCGCGCCGGTCGAGGCGCCCGACGGCACCGCGGCGCGCCCGAAGGAGCCGTCCTCCAGAAGCACGTCGACCTCGACGGTCGGATTGCCCCGGCTATCCAGGATCTCGCGGGCGGCGATGTTGGTGATCGCGGTCATGGAAATCCCCTCCCCTGTCTGCGTCGGCGCGCCGCGGCGCCACGAATCGGCGACGGGCCCGCGGCGCGTGGTCGCCGGGCTTATTGTCCAACCTCGGCGGTCCGGCAAGCCATGCGTTGGATACCCGCCCCTGGCGCGCGTCGTCGGGTGGCACGCGGCTGCCCCGCCCCGGCTGTTGATGCAACGGCGCGGCCCGCGGGCTATAGCGGTCGGATGACGAACGATACGCTCCAGCTCGGGCAGGCCACGCCCCTGCCCACCTCGCCTGAGGAAGCCCGCCTAGACCGTGTCCCGAACCCGCATCCCGACACGGATTACTGCGCCCGCTTCACCGCGCCGGAATTCACCTCGCTCTGTCCTGTCACCGGCCAGCCGGACTTCGCGATCCTGGTGATCGACTACGTGCCCGACCGATGGCTCGTCGAATCGAAGGCGCTGAAGCTCTATCTCGGTGCCTTCCGCAACCACGGCGCCTTCCACGAGGATTGCACCGTTGCCATCGGCAAACGGCTCTCCGAACTCCTGGAGCCGCGCTACCTGCGGATCGGCGGATTCTGGTACCCGCGCGGCGGCATTCCGATCGACGTGTTCTGGCAGACCAGCGAACCGCCGAAGACGGTCTGGCTGCCCGATCCCGGAGTGCCACCCTACCGCGGACGCTAGAGTGCACGAAAAAGGCGACCGGCTCGCGCCGGTCGCCCTTCATTCCAACCCGGTGGGTGTCGGCTCAGTAGCCGTAGCCGTACCCATAGGCCGGGCCGCCGTAACCGTAGGCCGGACGGCCGTAATAGCCGTCCCGGGCGTAGGCGTCCCGCGCCGCGCCAGCCGCGATCGCACCCGCCGCAAGGCCCGCGATGCCGAGGCCGACAGCTGCGCCGGTACCGATGCCGCGGCGACCGCGATGTCCGTAACCGTAGCCCGCGTGCGGGGCGTAGCCATGGCCATAATAGCCGCGCGGCCGGGCGTCTGCCGCCGTCGTCGCGAGAGTTCCGAGGGTCAGAGCGGCGGCGGAGATGATGGCGAACTTGCGCATGATATCCTTTCTCGATCAGTGATCGATTTCGGGGATTCAACGCCGATCCGGCGCGAGGGTTCCGCCGGTCTTCGTTCTCGCAATACTGGCACGGTGCCGCCTATCGACCGGATAGGACAGGGTTCCGCCGAGATGAACGGAGCCTGAACCCCTTTCGCACCTTGTTCCGACGACGCAGGACCCTCCTCGGCGCGCCGAACTCCGAACCTCCTTCCACACGCATGGACGTCGCCGACGGACGATCTAGGATCGGGCGCCCCCACGGAGACTCCCGCATGGATACCCTGTCGCTCGTCCTCGAGACCTTCGCGCCGATCGAGGGGCGGCGGATCCTCGACATCGGTTGCGGGTCGGGTGTCCTGGCGAGAGCTCTCGCGGAGCGGGGCGCTGCGGTGACAGGGATCGATCCGGGCGAGGCTGCGATCCGGGCCGCCGCGGCCCGGGTGCCGGACGCCCGGTTCGAGCGGGCCTCGGCCGAGGCCATGCCGTTCGCCGACGGCACCTTCGACGGCGCCGTGATCCTCAACGCCCTCCACCACGTGCCCGGACCGGAGTCCGCGCTCGCGGAGGCTGCGCGCGTCGTCGGTCCGGGCCGCCCGATCGTCGTGGTCGAGCCGCTGGCCGCCGGAAGCTTCTTCGCGGCGCTCAGACCCATCGAGGACGAGACCGCGATCCGGGCGGCGGCGCAGGCGGCCATCGCGGCGGCGATCGCCTCGGGCGCCTTCTCCTGCCCCCGCGACGTCACCTTCGAGCGGCACGAGACTTTTCCCGACCTCGCGGCCTTCCTGGACCGGGTGACGGCCGTCGATCCCGCCCGCAAGGCGGCGATCGCGGCAGACCCGGCGGGGATCCGCGCCGCCTTCGAGGGCGCGGCGGCGCCCGGAGAGGACGGCTACCGTCTGACGCAGCCCCTGCGCGCCCACGTGCTGGTCCCGGCGCGCTGACCCTCGGTCCGCGCCTCAGGCGGCGGGCCGTGCCTTCGCCAGCCGGTCGAAGGCCAGGAGTTCGTCGAGGAGCGCCGGCATGTCCGCCAGCGCCACCATGTTGGGCCCGTCCGAGGGAGCCCGATCGGGATCGGGATGGGTCTCGATGAAGACGCCCGCGACCCCGACCGCGACCGCGGCCCGGGCCAGCACGGCGACGAACTCGCGCTGGCCGCCCGAGCTCGCCCCCTGTCCGCCGGGCTGCTGCACCGAGTGGGTCGCGTCGAACACCACGGGCGCGCCGCCCGTGACCTTGGCCATGATGGGCAGGCTGCGCATGTCGGAGACGAGGGTGTTGTAGCCGAACGACGCACCGCGCTCCGTGACGATGACGTTCGGGTTGCCGGCCTCCGTGACCTTGGCCGCCACGTGCCGCATGTCCCAGGGGGCGAGGAACTGGCCCTTCTTCACGTTGACCGCCCGGCCGGTTCCGGCTGCCGCCAGCAGCAGGTCGGTCTGGCGGCAGAGGAAGGCCGGGATCTGGAGCACGTCCACAACCTCGGCGACCGGCGCGCATTGCTCGGCCGCGTGCACGTCGGTGAGCACCGGGAGGCCCAGCCTCTCGCGGATTTCGGCGAAGATCGGCAGCGCGCTCTCCAGGCCGAGACCGCGCGCGGCCGAGCCGGACGTGCGGTTGGCCTTGTCGAAGGAGGCCTTGAAGACGAGCCCGATCCCGCGCGCCTCCGCCATCGCCTTGAGCGCCGCGGCGATCTCGAGGGCGTGGTCGCGGCTCTCCAACTGGCACGGGCCGGCGATGAGCGCGAGGGGCAGGTGGTTGCCGAAGGCGGCGCTGCCGACCTTCACGACGGTGGGGGTGTTCGAGGCTGTATCCGACATGCGGCCGGTCTAGCCGGGCGCGAGCGCCCGCGGAAGGGCGGCCTTGCGCACGAGGGAGCCCTTGCGCGGGCGGTCGTCGCGCCGCTCGACCACGCAGAGGCTGACGAAACCCGCGAGGCCCGCGGCGCGCGGGCCTGTGTCGCAGCGCAGAATCACGCCGCCGACGCGCGCCTGCATCGGCACCTCGGCGAGCAGCGAGTCCTGGTGGAGATTGAGCGCTGCCGCCTGCGCGTCCCGGAGCCGGGCCTTGCCCAGCGCCTCGGCCGCGAGCCCGACCAGCGTGAACCAGCCGACGGGCGGCCGGCGTTCGCCCGAGCCGATCACGATGCGGGCGGGGGCCCGGCAATCCAGGCTCATCCGGTCGGCATCGGCCGCCCGGAACACCGCGCCCGGCTCCGCCCGGCCGGCGAGCGAGGCGCCCGTGACGCGGATCACCCGGGCGGCGAGCGCGTCGCAGGAATCGGCCCGCGCCGGCCGAGCGGCGAGGCAGGCGAGAGCGAGGAGGAGCGGTGCGGCGCGCATGGCACCGATGTAGACCGTGCCCGGCGCCGCTGAACAGGGGCCGAACGCGCGGAAGGCGCCGCCCGCTGCCGGGCGGCGCCTTCCCGTGGCTCCTGAGGCGGGAGCGGCCTCAACCCGCCTTGTTGAGCTGCACCGCGACGAAGCGGGTGACGCCCTTGCCGCTCTTCACCCGCATCAGCACCGCCTTGCGGCCGGCGCTCTCGGCCGAACGGATCTGCGCCGCGACCTCCGAGGGCTTGCTGACGCTCTGGCCGCCGACATCCAGGATCAGGTCGCCCTGCTCGATGCCCTTGGCGGCGGCCGGCCCGTCCGGATCGACCTCGACCACCGCGACGCCCTGGTCGGCGAGGCCCACCTCGGAGGCCGGCGCGAGGCTGAGGCCCAGCCGCGGTTGCCCGTTCGTTTCCGAATCGCCCCGGCTCGCCACCTTGCCGTCGCTCGGCAGCGAGCCGAGCGTCACCGTCGCGGTGTCGGCCTTGCCGCCGCGGAGGTAGGCGAGATCGACCTTCGCGCCGGGCTTGAGGCCCGCGATCTTGCGCGACAGCTCCTTGGCATCGTTGATCGCCTCGCCGTTGACCTTCTCGATCACGTCGCCGGACTTCAGGCCCGCCTTGGCGGCGGGGGTGCCGTCCTCGGCGTGATCGACGAGCGCGCCCTTCGGCTTGGCGAGGCCGAGACCCTCGGCGATGTCCTGCGTCACCGGCTGCACCTGCACGCCGAGATAGCCGCGGGCGACCTTGCCGTCCGTGCGCAGCTGCTCGACCACGGCCTGCACCGTCTCGGCCGGGATCGCGAAGGCGAGGCCGACGCTGCCCCCCGAGGGCGAGGCGATCGCGGTGTTCACGCCCACCACCTCGCCGTTGACGTTGAAGGTGGGGCCGCCCGAGTTGCCCTTGTTGATGGGCGCATCGATCTGCAGGAAGTCGTCGTAGGGCCCGGCGCCGATGTCGCGGCCGCGGGCCGAGACGATGCCCGCCGTCACCGTGCCGCCGAGGCCGAACGGGTTGCCGATCGCCACCACCCAGTCGCCGACGCGCGGCGCGCCCTTGCCGAACTGGACGTAGGGGTAGCTGCCCGCTTCCTTGATCTTCAGGAGGGCGATGTCGGTCTTGGAATCCTTGCCGATGACCTTGGCGTCGAGGGTGCGGCCGTCGTCGAGGGTGACCTGCACGGTCTTGCCGTGGTCCACCACGTGGTTGTTGGTCACGACGTAGCCGTCGGCCGAGATGATGAAGCCCGACCCCACGGCGCCACGGCTGCCGCCCCGCTGCTGCTGGCCGCCCGGCCCGCCGTTCTGACCGAAGCGGCGGAAGAATTCGCGCAGCTGCGGCGGCACGTTCTGCATGTTGCGGCCGTTCTGGCCGGGGCCGTCGTCGTCGTCCGCGCTCGCCGTGTCGTCGAGCTTCACTTTCACCGAGACGACGCCGGGCTTCACCTTGTCGACGATGTTGGCGAACGAGCCCGGCGGGTGCTCGGGGGCCTCGATCGGGGTCTTGGGCAGGGCCTGCGCGTAGGCCGGGGTGGCGGCCGGCAGGTAGGCGCCGCCGATCGCGCCGCCCGCCAGAAGCGCGGCTGCGGCCACGGAGGCGAGGGCGCGGCGGTGGGTACGGGTCTCGGGCATCGGGGTCTCCGGTCGGAAAGCTGTGCGCCGCGCGGGCGGCGATGACGCTGTCCTAGACCCCTGCCCCTGACCCACCGGTGGCGGGCGCATTACGGTTTGGTCAGGTTCGGGCTTGGTTCGGGCGCTCCCGTCGCGCAAACAGCGCGCGCAATCCTGGGAGACGCCGACACGTGGCCTGGATCCTCCTCCTCGTCGCCGGTCTGCTCGAGACCGGCTGGGCTATCGGCCTCAAATACACGGAGGGCTTCACGAAGATCGTGCCCTCGGTGCTGACCCTCGCCGCGATGGCGGCGAGCGTGGTTCTGCTCGCGATCGCGCTGCGCACCCTGCCGGTCGGGACCGGCTACGCGGTCTGGACCGGCATCGGCGCGGTCGGCACCGCGATCCTCGGCATCGTCCTGTTCGGCGAGCCCGCGACCGCCGCCCGGATCGCCTGCATCGGGCTGATCGTGGCGGGGATCGCGGGGCTCAAGTTCGCGGGCTGAGGCCTCAGCCCTCCAGCCGCGTCAGCGCCTCTCGGATCTTGGCCAGCCGCTCGCTCTCCGCCTCGCGGCGCTCGCGGTTCTCCTCCACGATCTCCTCGGGTGCGCGGGCGATGAAGTCCGCGTTGCCGAGCTTGCCGTCGATCTTGCGGATCTCGCCCTCGGCCTTGGCGGCCTCCTTCCGGAGGCGCGCGACCTCGGCGGCGAGATCGACGATCCCCTCCAGCGGCAGCGCGGCGACGCTGCCGCGCACGAGGAGTTGCACGGCGTTCTTCGGGGCGGCGTCCGCGAAGGTGATCTGCGAGAGGCGGGCGAGGCGCACCAGCGTGTCGCGCCATGCCTCGATCCGGGCCCGCACCTCGGGGCTCGCACCGACGATCACCAGCGGCACCTGGGCGGCGGCCGGCACGCTCGTCTCGGAGCGGGCCGAGCGCACCTCCGTGACGAGATCGACCACGAATCCGACCTCCGCCTCGGCCCCCGCGTCGGCGAGACCGGCGAGCGCCGGCCAGGGGGCCAGCGCCAGCAGGCCGCGCCCGGGCAGGTCCGCGCCCTTGATCGCCCAGAGCTCCTCCGTGAGGAAGGGCATGAACGGGTGTAGGAGCTTGGCGATCTGGTCGATCAGGAAGGCGACGCTCGCCTGCGTCTCGGCCTTCAGGCCGGCCTCGACGCCCTCACCCTGCAGCACGGGCTTGGCCAGCTCCAGGTACCAATCACAGAAGATGTTCCAGACGAAGCGGTAGGCGGCGGTGGCCGCGTCGTTGAAGCGGTAGGCGTCGAGCGCGCCCTCGACCTCCGCGACCGCGCGGGCGGCCTCTCCGAGCGCCCAGCGGTTGACCGGCTGGCGCACGGCCTCCGGCCGAAAGGCGGGATCGAGCCGGCAGCCGTTGAGTTCGGCGAAGCGGGCGGCGTTCCAGAGCTTGGTCGCGAAGTTGCGGTAGCCCTCGACGCGGTTGACCGCGAGCTTGATGTCGCGCCCCTGCGCGGCCATCGCGGCGAGCGTGAAGCGCAGCGCGTCGGCGCCGTACTGATCGATCAGCCCGAGCGGATCGACCACGTTGCCCTTCGACTTCGACATCTTGGCGCCGGACGCGTCGCGCACCAGCGTGTGCAGGTAGACGGTCGCGAAGGGCACCCGGTCGGTGACGTGCAGGCCCAGCATCATCATGCGGGCGACCCAGAAGAACAGGATGTCCTTGCCGGTGACGAGAGTGCTGGTCGGGTAGAAGCGGGCGAGTTCCGGCGTGCTCTCGGGCCAGCCGAGCGTCGAGAACGGCCAGAGGCCCGAAGAGAACCACGTGTCGAGGACGTCCGGGTCGCGGGTGAGCGCGACCGGGCGCCCGCGCGCGGCCTCGGCTTTCTCCAGCGCCCCGGCCTCGTCCAGCGCGACGTAGACGCCGCCCTCGTCGTCGTACCAGACCGGGATCTGGTGGCCCCACCAGAGCTGGCGCGAGATGCACCAGGGCTCGATGTTCTCCAGCCACTGGAAGAAGATCTTCTCGTAGTTGTCCGGCACGAAGCGGGTCTGCCCGTCGCGGACCGCCTGCAGCGCGCGCTCGGCCAGCGGCTTGACGTTCACGTACCACTGGTCGGTCAGGTAGGGCTCGATGACGACCCCCGAGCGGTCGCCGTGCGGCACCGCGTGGGTGTTTGGCTCGATCTGGCGCAGGCGGCCGCGCTCCTCCATCAGGGCGACGACGCGCTTGCGCGCCTCGGCCCGGTCGAGGCCGTGGAGCGCCAGCGTCTCGGCCTCGGGCGCGGCATCCGCCAGGAAAGCCGCGTTGCCGTCGATGAGGATGCGCGCTTCGGGGTCGAGCACGTTGATCAGCGCGCAGCCGTGGCGCTTGCCGACCTCGAAGTCGTTGAAGTCGTGCGCCGGGGTGATCTTCACCGCGCCGGTGCCCTTCTCGGGATCGGAATATGTATCCGCCACGATCGGGATCAGGCGGCCAACCAGGGGCAGGCGCACCCTTTTGCCGACGAGGGCCGTGTAGCGCTCGTCCTCCGGGTGGACCGCGACAGCCGTGTCGCCCAGCATGGTCTCGGGCCGCGTGGTCGCGACCGTGATGACCGCGCCGGTCTCGGCGCCGCCCTCGTCCACGACCGGGTAGTCGAAGTGCCAGAGGTTGCCTTTGGTCTCGATCTGCTGAACTTCGAGGTCCGAGATTGCGGTCTGGAACTTCGGATCCCAGTTCACGAGCCGCTTGTCGCGGTAGATCAGCCCCTGCGCGTGGAGGTCCACGAACACCTTGAGGACGGCGGCCGAGAGGCCCTCGTCCATGGTGAAGCGCTCGCGCGACCAGTCGCAGGAGGCGCCCAGCCGCTTGAGCTGGTTGACGATGGCGCCGCCCGATTCCGCCTTCCAGGCCCAGACCCGCTCCAGGAAGGCCTCGCGGCCGAGCGAGCGGCGGTCCGGCTCGCCGTCGGCGGCGAGCTTGCGCTCCACGACCATCTGCGTGGCGATGCCGGCATGGTCCGTGCCCGGTTGCCAGAGCACGTCCTTGCCGCGCATCCGCTCGAAGCGGCAGAGCACGTCCTGCAGCGTGTTGTTGAGGGCGTGCCCCATATGGAGCGTGCCCGTCACGTTCGGCGGCGGGATGACGATGCAGTAGGGCTCGGCGCCCGCGCGCTCGGGGCGGCCGGCGCGGAAGGCGCCCTCGGCCTCCCAGGCGCCGGAGACGCGCGCCTCGACGGCGGCGGGATCGAAGGTCTTGTCCATCATGAGGTGTACGGGCCGATCGCGGGCGTGTCTGGAAGCTGCCCGCTTTCAACCCGTCGCGGGCGTCCCGTCAACACGGCACGCCCATCTCGCGCGGGATCAGCGCCCGCGGGAGACCCGCTCGATCTCGGCGCGGACCAGGCGCTCGACCATCACCGGCAGGTTGTCGTCGAGCCACGCCTTCAGCATCGGCCGCAGCATCTCGGCGACGAGGTCGTCCAGCGTCCGGGCGTTGCGCGACAGCACCGTGTGGGCGAGCGCGTTGAAGGCGCTGTTCACGCTGGCATCGGTCGCGGCCGAGATCAGGGGCTCGGCCGGCGCCGGCTCGGCGAAGACCGGCTCGGGGGCGCGGGCCTGGGGCGGCGCAGGCGGCGGGGGAGCCGCGAGCGGCTCAGGCTCGGGATCCGGCTCGACGCTGATCGCGTCGAAATCGAGTTCCTCGACGCCGAAATCGAGCGGGTCGGGATCGAGCGGCGCGGGCGTGGACGGCGGTGCGGGCTTGGGCGCGGGCTCGGCGAACTCGGCGAGGTCGAGCACGTCGTCGGGCTCGGGCACCACGGTGGGTTTCGGGGCCGGCTCGGCGGGCTTGGCCGCCTGATCGTCGGCGATGATCCGCCGGATCGAGGCGAGGATTTCCTCCATCGAAGGCTCGTGCGCCTTCTCCGCCGTCTTGTCCTGAATCTTGGGGCTCGCTGCACTCATCCGGACGGCGCTCGGGAGGTGATCTGACGCCGATCGGTATCGGCCGGCGCCAGTATTTCACGCTTCGCTAACCGAACAAGCGCGTCCGGAGCACAGTCCAGCGGAAAACGCGCTTGTCCCCGCGGGTCTATCGGCCGTCCGGCGTGCCAACCCCGTACCAGAGATCCTTCACCTGATCGAAGTGCGTCTTGGGGCTGTAGAGCGCCACCGGCACCGCGGTGTAGCGCGCGGTCAGCCGGCCGATCGCCTGGACCACGCCGTAGGAGAAGATCACGCGGTCGCGCTGCGCCACGATGAGGTTCACGCGGGCGTTGAGCAGTTCCTGCTGGGCGTTCAGCACGTCGAGGGTGGTGCGCTGGCCGACGCGAGCCTCCTCGCGCACGCCGTTCAGCGCAACCTCGTTGGCCTGGACCTGGGCCTGCGAGGCGATGACGCGGGCCTTGGCCGCCTCGAGGTTGCCCCAGAAGCTGACGATCTGCGCGCGGATCTGGTCGCGCACGAACTCGGCCTGGATGCGGGTCTGGCCGACCGTCTCCTTGGCCTGCCGGATCTGGGCGTATTCCTGGCCGCCCTGATAGATCGGGATGGTCAGGCGGCCGAGGATCGAGGCGGCCACGCCCTGGGTGTTCGGAATCTGCTGGTCGTAGAATTGCTGCACCGAGCCCTGAACGCTGAGCTGGGGCGCGAGCGCGCCCTCCAGCACCTTCACCTGCGCCTCGGAGGCGTCGACGGCGTGGAGTGCCGAGAGGATCTGCGGATGCTCCTTGAGCCCGACCGCGATGGCCGCGTCGAGGCTCGCCGGCACGTAGCGGTCGAGCGGGCGGCCCGGCGCGAGCTGGCGCGGCTCGACGCCGATCACCTGCCGGTAGATGCCGATGCTGGTGCGCAGCTGCGACTCGGCCGCGCTCACCTCGGCGCGGGCGCCCGCGAGGCGGGCCTCCGCCTGGGCGACGTCGGTGCGGGTGACCTCGCCGACGTTGAAGCGGTCGCGGGTCTGGCGGAGCTGTTCCTCGAGAACCTCGACGTTGTTGCGGCGCAGCTCCAGTGTGGCGGTGTCCGAGAGCACGTTCATGTAGGCCTGGACGGCGCTGTACAGGGTGCTCAACTCGGTGAAGCGCAGGGTCTCGCGCTGGCTGTAGACGCCGGACTCGGCGCGCCGGGTGTTGTTGTCGGTCTGGAACCCGTTGAACAGGTTCTGGTTGATGGTGATGCCGGCGGAGGCGGGCTTGGTCAGGATCGCGATGTTCTGGCCGCCGCGCCCACCCGTGACGGCCTGCGTCGAGAGCGTGTTGCCCTCCGTCTGCGTGACGCCGGCCTGGACGTTGACGCCGACCGTCGGCCGGTAGCCCGACTGGGCGATGGCGACGTCCTCGTCGCGCACCCGTGTGAGCGCCCGGCTGGCGTTCAACTGCGGGTTGCCCGCGTAGGCCCTGGCGAGCGCGCTCTCCAGCGTTTCCGCCGAAGCGGCCCCGATGCCGACCACTCCCACCGACAAGCCGGCGGTGACGGCGAGGCCGGCCAGCCGGAACGCGGCACGCGTCTCAGGTGTACGTCTTCTCACGTCGAACAGCCCTTGCGGTTTCTCGATTGTCTCGGATGTCCGCCAACACGCGACGGCTGCGCGGTACTCTGCGCACACCCGATCAAGCCCGCCCTGGCTTGACCTTAATCGATGCTTGGCCACGAGGCCCAGACTGTCCGACGCCACACACCTGAATCTTGTCCGGGTGGCGTATAAAGGCGACAGTCCGCCTGCCTAGTCAGAAGGCGAAGCCAGCCTCTTCGGCGAAGGCCGCGAGTGCCGGGAGGCTCGCATCGAAGATCGGCCGCGAGCCGAACGCGTCCCCCGCCCGGACGAACAGCGTCGCCTTGGCGGCGCGTTCGGGCCCGAACACGCAGACGAGACGGCCGCCGTCGGCGAGCTGGTCCAGCAGTGTCTGCGGCCGTACCTCGACGCGGCCGTTGACCAGTACGGCGTCGTACGGGGCACGCGCGGGAACGCCCGCCTCCAGCGGCCCCTCCACCACCTCGGCCTCGCCCGCGAGCCGCTCGCGCGCCCCGGCGGCGAGATCGGACGCCGGCTCCAGCACCGTCGCCGAAACCCCGAGGCGGGCCATGATCGCGGCCGCGTAGCCGTAGCCGCCGGCGACGTCGAGCGCCCGTGCTCCGGGCTTGAGGGCGAGCGCCTGGATCATCCGGGCGAGCACCATCGGGGCCGGCAGGCAGCGCGCGTCGGGCCCCGTCCCGCCGAAGCGAAGCGTCTGGTCGATATAGGCGAAGCCCTCGCGACCCTGCGGCACGAAGCGCTCCCGCGGGACCGAATCGAAGGCGTCCAGCACCGCGTTGTCGTTCACGTCGAACGTCCGCAGCTGGCAGTCGACCATCAGGCGTCGCGCCTGCGCGTAATCGAGCATGGGATCGTCTTTCCTCGACCCGGGGCGATGGCATCACGCGCCGACGCCGCACGGCGCAGCTTCCGGAGCACCGGGCTTTTCATGGATCGGAGGGCGAAACGCAAGATTAACCGCCGTGGTTAAGCGACGCCTCCACCCGATTCGCGGCGCCGTCCCGAAATCCGTCGGCGCAGCCTTCAACCGGCCGTTGTTGTCGCTGGCCCCGCTGGCGCAGTGCCCCGATGGCGGCCTAGGCTGTTGCGACGGTCCGATTCGCGACGTTTCGCGCGGCGAGGCCGTCCCAGAGAAGACGACCCATCGGAGGAACGCATGACAATCCCACGGCCGGGTTACGGCCGGGCGCTGGCCGCCGCACTCATCGCCGCACCGCTCGTCGCGGGGCCGGCCGCCGCGCAGGCGATCTCGGACGGGGCCGTGCGCATCGGCATCCTCAACGACCAGTCCGGCGTCTACGCCGAGTTCGGCGGCCGCTCCTCGATCGAGGCGGCCCGCATGGCGGTCGAGGATTTCGGCGGCTCCGTGAACGGCGCGCCGATCGAGTTGGTCTCGGCCGACCATCAGAACAAGCCGGACATCGCCTCCGGCATCGCGCGGCAATGGTACGACCGGGACAAGGTCGATGCCATCATGGAGCTGACCACCTCCTCGGTGGCGCTCGCCGTCCAGGGCCTCTCGAAGGAGAAGAAGCGGATCACCATCACGACGGGGGCCGCAACCAGCGACCTCACCGGCAAGCAGTGCTCGCCCTACGGCTACCACTGGGCCTACGACACCCGCGCGCTCGCGGTCGGCACCGGCGGCGCCCTGGTGCAGCAGGGCGGCAACACCTGGTTCATGCTCACCGCCGACTACGCCTTCGGCCACTCGCTGGAGGCCGAGATCACCCGCTACGTCACCTCGAAGGGGGGCAAGGTCGTCGGCTCCGTGCGCCATCCGCTGGCGGCGCAGGACTACTCCTCGTTCCTGCTCCAGGCTCAGGGGTCGGGCGCCAAGGTGATCGGTCTGGCCAATGCCGGGCTCGACACCTCCAACGCCATCAAGCAGGCGGCGGAGTACGGCATCACTCAAGGGGGGCAGCGCCTCGCGGCGCTGCTGTTCACGCTCGCCGAGGTGCACGGCCTCGGCCTGCAGGTCGCGCAGGGCCTGACGTTGACCGAGGGCTGGTACTGGGACCTCAACGACGAGACCCGCGCCTTCGGCCAGCGCTTCATGAAGCGCACCGGCAAGATGCCCAACATGATCCACACCGGGACCTACTCGGCGGTCCTGCAATATCTCAAGGCCGTGAAGGCGGCGGGCACCGACGAGACAGAGGCGGTCAACGCGAAGCTGCACGCCATGCCGGTCGACGACGTGTTCGCCAAGGGCGGCACGGTGCTGCCGAACGGCCGCATGGTGCACGACATGTACCTGTTCGAGGTGAAGAAGCCGGCCGAGTCGAAGGGCGAGTGGGACCTCTACCGGCTGCTCGCGACGATCCCGGGAGCCGAGGCCTACGCGAAGCCCGAGGGAAGCGGCTGCCCGCTGACCGCCGCGCGCACGCCCTGATCGCCATCTCGAAGTTGTGCAGAACTCGGTTTTTTCAACCGAGCCTTGCCGTATGTGAATGCGGCCGGTTGCGATGCACCTAAACTGGGGGCCAGTCGGGCGAGTTATCCCCCCTCTCGTCCGGCCGGCGCCGCCGACCGAATCTTTCCTCCCGATCGCTTTCGTGTCGGCGGCGCTCCCTTTCCGGTATCCGGCGCCGCCCCGGCGTCCTCATGCCTCGGCGGGATCGCCCTCGATTCCCTGCCGCTCCGGGTTGATCTGGGCGAGCGCACGTTTGGCCGCCTCGAGGGGGTGCTCCGATTCGATCCGCACCGCCTTCAGGTCCGGGCTCTTGTAGACGGTCACGATGGTGTCCATCACTTCGGTGAGCGTCGTGCGCTTGTCCTCGGGGGCGGCGATCAGGAGCTGCAGGCCCCAGGCGCCGTAGAGATCGACCAGCGCCTGGCTGTTGCGCACGTCGAGCTTCGAGAAGGCCTCGTCGAGGAGGCAGAGGCCGAGCCCCGGATTCTCGTCGCCCGGCCGGTCCCCCGGGTAGTAGGCGCTGGCGAGCGAGGCCGCGATCGCCACGTAGAAGGGCGCCTGCGCCTCGCCGCCGGAGCCGCGCAGCGCCCGGCTCGACATGGTGGTGCGCGAGCCGTCCCGCCCCTTCATCCCGATCTCGTACACGAAGTAGTTGCGGTAGTCGGCGAGCCGCGCCGCGTCCTCGGCGCCGCCGATCAGCGCCTGGATCTCTTCCAGCGCTGCCGCCATCGCGCCGCCCTCCTCCGAGACGAGGAGCGCCTGGGCGGCGTCGGCCGAGCGCGCGACCTCGGTGGCCAGCGCGTGCACCGCCGCGTAGCGCCGATCGACCGCCGCCTCGAAGGCGTAGGTCTGGCCGGTAAAGCTGCGCGAGGCGAGGCGTTCGTTCAGCGCGTCGAGCCGGGCCTGGACGCGCTCGAACTTGTCGGCCAGCCGCGTCAACAGGTCCTCGGTCATCAGGCGGCGCATCTCGCCCTCGGCCCGCTCGGCCTGGGCGCGGTAGCGGCGCAGCTCGTGCCCGGCCACCGCGTCGTGCTCCCGCTTGGCGAAGTCGTAGCCGAGGCTCGCCGGGGCCTCGCCGGACCCGAGCGGGTTCGCGATGCGCCACTGCGCGCAGTACTCGGTGAGGTCGCGCTCGGCCGCGCGCCCCTGCGCGCGGGCGGTCTCGGCCGACTCGCGGGCGAGCGTGCGCTCGGTCGCTGCCCGCGCGCTCATCGCCTTGCCGTCGAGACCGGCGAGATCCCGGCGTACGGCGGTCACGCTCGAGAAATCCGGCTGGGTCTCGCGCAGCAGGCGCACCCGCATCGCGTCGCCCGTGCCGAGTCGGCTGATCGCGCCGCGGCGGGCGCTGAGCGCCGCGCGCGCTGCCTCCCGAGCCGAGCCCTGGCGCGCCTTCAGCGCCGCCTCGTCGGCGAGCAGGCGGTCGAGCTTCGGCTCGAGCTCCTCGGAGAGTTCGCGGAGGTAGGCGACGCGCTCGGCGTTGAGCGCCTTGATCTCGGCCTCGATCCCGCCCGCATCCTGCTTCGAGAGGGTCTCGCGCTCGGTCGCGAGCGTCCTGCGCCGCCCCTCCAGGCCATCGACCTCGGCGCGGAGCGTATCGACGTCTTCCAGCCCGCGCTCGATGCGGCCGCGGATCGTGGCCGCCGTGCGGGCGGCCTCGCGCAGGACCACCGCCTCGTTGCGCAGACGCCGCGCCTCCGCCACCGCCGCCTCGTGCTGTCGTCGGCTGTCGGCGGTCGGGCCCCGCTGGCCGCGGGTCATCAGGAGATCGACCGAGCGCGTCACCGTGTAGGCCATGCCCGCGGTGGTGCGGCCGGAGGGTGCCACGGCGCGGCTCAAGTGCTTGAGTTCGGCATCGTTCTTGGCGAGGTCGTAGCCGCCGAGCCGGACGCCCAGGAAGGCCTCGGCATGCGGGTCCTGCGTCTCGATCACCGCCATGGGCCCGTCGTCGTAGCGGCGCGGCCGCTGGCGGGCGGTGTCGGTGGTCTTGACGAGGATGCAGCGACTGAAACGGTCGCGGTTCTGCTGCAGCACCGCGAAGGCGTCGTCGAGGAGATGCGGCTCGACCACCAGAGCCTCGCGGGCGCGGCCGAGCAGGCCTTCGAGCGCCTGTCCCCAGACCGGATCGACGATCTCGGCGAGCTCGCAGATCGGCGTGGCGTCGATGCCGCGGCGGGCGAGCTCGTTGCGGAACGCCACCGTGTCGGAGGAGAGGCGCGCGGCCGATCCCGAGACCGGCGCGGGGGCCGTGCGCTCGGCCTCCGCCTCCTTGGCGCGGGCACGCAGGCCCGTATCCTCGGCGGCGCGCTCCAAGACCTCCTCGAAGGGCCCGAGGCGACCAAGGCGCTCGACCAGGCTCGCCAGCGGCCCGTCGGCGCGCAGGAGATCGGGCAGCGGTGCCTCCTTGCGCAGGCCGGAGCGGGCGCAGGCCTCGGCGAGCGCGGCGGCGTCCGGCGCGCCCGCGCGCAGCAGCGGGGCGACGGGCTGGAGCTTGCCCATCTGCAGGACGAGCCCGACCAGGTCGGTGGCCCGCAGCGTGAGGTCGCGCCGGTCGCGATCCAGCATCGAGAGGCCGAGCGTCGAGGCGGCGAGCCGGCCCTCCGCGGCCTGGGCCGCCACGAGCGCCTTCTTCTCGGCGATCTCCGCGTCGATGTCGCGCACGAAGCCGCGGCTCGACGCGACACTCTCGCGGGCGATGCGCAGCGCGTCGGCGCCCTGCGAGAGCCGCGTGCGGATGGCCAGCACATCGACGCAGCGGCGGCGCAGCTCGATGCTGGCCGCGCGCGCCTCGTGGATCACCGCGGCCAGCACCGCGTCGCCCCAGGCCTCGTAGCGCCCGAGCAGGCGGCGCAGGCGGCCGAGCTTCAGTTCCAGCTCGGCGATCGTGTCGAGGAGGGCCCGCCAGTTCTCGACGGACTGGCGCACGCGCGCCACGTCGAGGGGCTCGGCGTCGAGCACGAAGGCGCGCACGAAGGCGCTGGTGTCGAAGATCGGCTTGAACGCCACCGCGTTGGCGAAACTGCGCAGGAAGTGGCGCGGGTCGGGCACCGGCGCGCCCTCGCGCAGGGTCGCCAGCAGCTCCGCGGTGAAGCGCTCGCCCGAGGAGCGGAACTCCTCGAAGCTCTCCGAGCGGCGGCGCAGGTCCGCGGCGATCTCGTTCCAGGGTGCGGTGTAGCTGCCTTCCCCGTTCTGGCGAGCGTAGTCGGCGATCTCGAAAGCGGTGCCCGGTCGCGATGAAGCGCGACAGCACGGTCTCGCGGCTCTCGCCCGCGCGCGCGGCGAGGGCCAGCCCGACCGAGACCACGCGGCCCGTGTGCTCGTTCTCGAAGACGAGGACCAGCACGGTCTCGCAGGCCTCGCGGGTCGGGCGCCCACCCTCGGCGGGGTCGCTGATCCAGCCGAGGCAGTAGTCGCGCACCGTCCGCGCGCTTCGGCCCGAGGCCGAGGCGTTGAGCGCGAGACGGCTCGCGTTGTTGCCGGCCAGCACCGTGCCGACCGCGTCGAAGATCGTGGACTTGCCGGCCCCCGTGGGGCCGACGAGCGCCGTCGCGCCGCGCACGCGGATCTGCTCGCGGCGGATGAGGTACCAGTTCGAGATCGCGATGTCGGTGAGGCGGTACACCCGGTCTTGCCATAGCGGGGGTTGGGGAAGCGTGGCGCCCTGTGCGGGCAGATCGCGGCGGATGCAAGCCGCCGGGGCCTCACTCTCCACCGTCGCCCGCGCCGTCCGCTGCGTTGGCCCAGGCCTCGATCCGCTCGAGCCAGCCGTCGGAGGCCAGCACGAGGATGCCGGGCAGGACCATCACAGGCGTCACCCGCTCGGCCCGGTCGCGCTCGCCGAGCCGCACGCCGCCGCGGCGCGCGAACAGGCGCAGGGTCTCGATCAGCCGCGCCTCGTCCGGCGGCTCGGAGCGGGCGGCGGTGCGGATCGACTCGACGAGGTCGTCGGTGGTGATCTCGACGATGCCGTCCGTCGAGATGCGGTGGTCGCGCACGCCCTCCTCGTAGGCGAGCCGGAGCGCCAGCAGCACCAGGGTCTCGTCCTTGCGCAGGCGCTCGGAGACGATGTCGTGGCGCGCGGCGTCCACCGGCAGGGTCAGCGAGACCATCTGGTCCCGGTGCGAGACCGCCATCTGGTAGCCGAGGCAGGCGAAGTAGTCGGTGAAGAAGGGCTGGTAGTGCCGCGCCAGCTCGTAGGATCGGCCGATGCCGGGCGTGCCGGAATAGATCACCTGCGCCTTCAAGAGCACTTGGAGTGCGCGCGACAGCTCCTCCGCGTCCGGGGCGCGGCTTCCCGGCGGGGGCGGCTCGTCGCCGTCGATGATGGCGCGGAAGGGCTCTAACATGGTCGGGTCGGCGGTGGGCTCGTGGGGCGTGGCGGTCGGCGCGCTCCCTCTCCCACAGGCCGGCGCGCAGGGATACCCGGCGGGACGATGCGGCGCGGCACGCTCGAACCTGCTAGGCCCCTCGCCCATGACCGTCCCGGCCGACACCCTCCACGCGCTCCGCCGCGGCGACCTCGCGGGCGCGCGGGTCCTGCGGCTGCCCCCGGGCCTCGCGGCCGTCCCGCCGGAGGTCTTCGGCCTCGCGGACACCCTCGAACTGCTCGACATCGGCGGCAGCACGCTCGGCGACCTGCCGCACGACCTCCCGCGCCTCCGGAACCTGCGGGTGCTGTTCTGCTCGGGTGGGCGGTTCGCACGCCTGCCGCCGGTGCTCGGCGACTGCCCGGCGCTCGAACAGGTCGGCTGCCGCGGCGCGGGTGTGCGGGAGGTCCCGGCCGAGGCGCTTCCGCCGCGTCTGCGCTGGCTCACGCTGACGGACAACGCGATCGAGACCCTGCCCGCCGCTCTCGGCGAGCGGCCGATGCTGCAGAAGCTGATGCTCTCCGGCAACCGGCTCGACGCCCTGCCCGACAGCCTCGCGGGCGCGCCGAGCCTCGAACTGCTGCGCGTCGCCGCCAACCGCTTCGCCGCACCCCCGCCCTGGCTCGGCGCCCTGCCGCGGCTCGCCTGGCTCGCCTGCGCCGGCAACCCGTTCGAGCCGCACCTGCCGCCCGCGCGGATGCCCGACGTGCCGTGGGAAGACCTCGAACCCGGCGCGCCGCTGGGCGAAGGCGCCTCGGGCCGGATCCACGCCGCCCGCTGGCGCCGCCCGGACGCGGTGCGCGAGGTCGCCCTGAAGCTGTTCCGGGGCGCGATGACGAGCGACGGCCTGCCCGAGCGCGAGATGGCGGCCTGCCTCGCGGCCGGCGCCCACCCGAACCTCACCGGCGGCCTCGGCCGGCTCGTCGGCCACCCGGAGGGTGCGGACGGGCTGCTGATGCCGCTCCTGCCCGCCGGGTGGCGGGCGCTCGCCGGCCCGCCGAGCCTCGCGAGCTGCAGCCGGGACGCCTACGACCCCGCGCTGCGTCTCACGCCGGAGGTCGCACTCCGCCTCGCGCGCGCCGCCGCCGCGGGGGCGGCGCATCTCCACGCGCGCGGCCTGATGCACGGCGACCTCTACGCCCACAACCTGCTCTGGGACGGGGCGTCGGGCGCGGCCGTGCTCAGCGATTTCGGCGCGGCCTGTGCCCTGGCGGCGGGGGAGACCGGCGACGCCTTCCGGCGGGTCGAGGTGCGGGCCTGGGGGCTGCTGCTCGGCGAGATCCTCGACCGCTGCGATCCGGTGCCCGCGGAGATGGCGGCCCTGCGCGCGCTGGAGCGGGCCTGCGTTCAGCCGGACGTCGGCGCGCGGCCGCTGATGGCGGAGGTGGTGGAGGCGCTCGATCGGGTCGGGACACCGGAGGCTGGCTGATCGGTCCGGGGCGGCGGACCGCGTCTCCCCGCAGGCAGGGAGAGGGCATTCCGGGATTCCTGCGGCCGAAACGTCTTCAACGCCGCGCGCAGAGCGCCAGCGCCGGGCCGTTCACGTGGTCCGGCTCGTCGAAGTCGATCGTCACGGCGAAGCCGCGGTCGCGGAAGTAGGCGAGCAGGCTGTCGCGCTCCAGCCAGACCGCGTGGCTCTCCCCGCCCCCGCTGAAGCCCTGCCAGGACTTGGCGACGTCCGGGTAGAGCCGACGCGCCCCGCGATAGGGCGTGCCGCCGATCGGCAGCGGCGGCCAGAACAGGGCGCGGTCGGCGCGCGTCGCCACGATGTCGGCCTGGTGAACGTGCGTCCAGAGGAAGACCCGGTCGGTGCGCGCCGTGATCAGGTCGAGGAGCCGCAGCGGCTCGGCCATGTGGTAGAGCACGCCGCAGGCGATCACCGCGTCGAACCGCCCGCAGGTCTCCAGATAGGGCAGGAAGCTGCCGAGCTTGAACCGGGTCCGGGTGAGGCCGAAGAGTTCCTTCACGCACAGGCATTTGAGGAAGGCGCGCGGGTTCGCCTCGATCGAGGTGACCGAGCGGGCGCCGAGGCCCTCCAGCAGCGTGGCGTGCGCGCCCTCCAGGGGCCCGAGTTCCAGCACGTCGAGATCCGCGAAGGGGCCGATCAGCCCGTTCGCCCAGTGGAGGCGGTGATCGGCGAAGAGTTCC
>Ga0316228_1001224_pt1 | contig 28181 bp, 27 predicted proteins | sample TBH18021metaG_FD_206005 | JGI IMG/M metagenome (GOLD analysis project Ga0316228, IMG submission 206005) | Freshwater microbial communities from Trout Bog Lake, Wisconsin, USA - TBH18021 | ecosystem: Environmental > Aquatic > Freshwater > Lake > Hypolimnion/Profundal zone | place: USA: Wisconsin... | reverse complement strand
GCGGCCGAGGCGTCCGCCGAGACGCCGCAGGCGACCACCGGCGTACGGATCCGCTCCGCCTCCAGCGCGGTGACGAGGTCGCGGATCGGCAGACTCACGTCGATCATGATGAGATCGGCGCCCCGCGCACGCAGGGCGGAGAGGCCCTGCGGCACGGCGTCGGCCTGCGTCACGGCGGCGCCGCGCTGCATGGCGATCTTCGAGGCGGTGATCAACTCGCCGTTGAGCCGCCCGATCATCAGGAGCCGCATGGTTCGTCCCTCTCAAATACCGTGGCGCGGACAGCCTCCCGGCGTCCGCACCGAAAAATCACTCGCCCTTGACGATCTCGGTCATCGTCACGCCGAGCCGGTCCTCGACGAGGACGACCTCGCCGCGGGCGACCAGCCGGTTGTTGACGAACACGTCGATTGCCTCGCCGACCTTCCGGTCGAGTTCGAGCACCGCGCCGGGCCCAAGCCGGAGAAGGTCGCCGATCGGCATCCGGGCGGAGCCGAGCACCGCCGAGACCATCACCGGCACGTCGAAGAGCTGCTCCAGGTCCGCCGCCGTCTTCGGGGTGGTGGGCGCGTCGCGGATCGAGCCCGCGGCGTAGTCGGTGTCGTGCTCGCCGAGCTGGGGCAGGCTGAAATCGTCGGACATCAGGATCTCCTCACGGGCTCGTCGGCAGGCCGAGGGCGTCCAGCACCGCCGCCTCTATGCGGGCGCGCTCCCGCACGATGCCGCCGTCAGCCCATTCGATGCGGGCGTCCCCCGCGGCCATGTCGGGGTCGCCGAGCACGACGAGGCGACCCTCGTAGCCGCGCTCGCGCGCGAGGCGCTTCACCAGGATCTCGGCCTCCTCGACCAGGCTCTCATGCACCCGCACCACCAGGTGCGGCACGCCGCGCAGATGCTGGAGCGCCGTCCGGGCCGCCTCGCCGATGCCGGCGAGCGGGGCGGCGTCGAGGGCATCACCCGCCACCTTGCGGGCGATCAGGATGGCCACCTCGACCGCCTGCGCCTCGCGCTCGGCGTCGCGCGCGTCGGCCTGGGCGATCAGGCCGGCTGCGGCCAGCGCCAAGCGGGTCACGGCGTCGGCGAGCCGTCCCTGGAGCTGCGCCTCCGCCTGGATCCGCCCCTCCTGGACGCCGCGGGCATGGGCCTCCGCCTCGGCATGGGCGGCGGCCTCGGCGGCGCGCCGGGACTCGGCGCTCGGTCGGGCGCTGCGGAAATCGGTCTCGAACAGGAACGGCTTGGCGCTCCGGGCGGATTGGGCGCTCAATAGACCAGTTCCTCCTCGGCGCTATTCTTGGCGATCATGATCTCACCCTTCTCGGCGAGGTCCTTGGCGGTCTCGGTCATCTTCGCCTGCGCCTCGTCGACCTCCTTGAGCCGGACCGGCCCGAGCGAGGCCATCTCGTCCGTGAGGTTCTTGGCGGCGCGGGTCGACATCTGCTTCATGAAGAAGGCCCGGGTCGGCTCGTTGGCGCCCTTGAGCGCCCGGCACAGCGTGTCACCGTCGATATTGCGCATCAGGGTCTGGACGCTGCCCGGATCGAGCTTGAGCAGGTCCTCGAAGGTGAACATCAGCTCGCGGATGCGCTTGGCCGAGCCGCGATTCGCCTGGTCGAGGGCGGCGAGGAAACGACCTTCGGTCTGCCGATCGAAGGCGTTGAACACGTCGGCCATCATCTCGTGGGCGTCGCGGCGCTGGGTCTGCGCGATGGTCGACACGAACTCGACCCGCAGGGTCTCCTCGATGTGGCGCAGGGCCTCCTTCTGCACCGTCTCCATGCGCAGCATCCGGTTGAGGCAGTCGATGGCGAAATCTTCGGGCAGGATGGTCAGCACCTTGGCGGCGTAATCGGCCCGCACCCGCGACAGCACCACCGCCACGGTCTGCGGGTACTCGTTGCGCAGGAACGAGGCGAGAATCTCCGGGTCGACCTGGGCGATCGAGGCCCAGACGCGCTTGCCCGACGCACCCTTGATCTCCGCCATGATCAGCGAGACCTGGTCGCTCGGGAAGATCTTGAGGAGCAGCGCCTCGGTCCGCTCGAAGTTCGACGAGATGCCGCCGCTGTTGCCGAGCTTCGTCACGAACTCGATGATCAGCTTCTCGACGGTCTGCGCCTCCAGCGTGCCGAGCTGGACCATCGCGTGGCTGACCTTTTTGATCTCCTCCTCTTCCAGCATCTGCCAGATCGGCGCGCCTTCCTCCTCGCCGAGCATCAGCAGGAGCGCGGCGGCGCGCTGCGGACCGGGCATGGATGCGAACGAATCGCCGCCCGCCGTCGCCAGCGTGTTCCCCAGACCCAGTGCCGCACCTGCCGCCATCGTTCTGCCCTCGACGCCTTACGCTTCACTCTTCCTGGATCCAGGTGCGCAGCACCTCGACGGTCTCGGACGGGCTCGCCCGGACCATGTCGACCACGCGCTGGACCGTCTCGGCCTGGACCTGGCCGTTGATCTTGGCGAACTCCATCAGCCGCGCCGTCGGGCTGTCCCGGTCGATCACCGTCACGGTCCCGCCCGGGCCGGCGATCGCGGAGGCGTCGCCGGGGAGTGCCAGCCCTGACGGGGTCAGGGCCGGCTCGTCCGGCATCGGCGCGAGCACCTGGCGCAACAGGGGGCGGACCACCGTGAGGAGGACGATGAGGGTCAGCAGCGCCAGCACGCCGAGCTCGGCCATGCGCAGCACGTCCTCCTTGGTGGGGGCGAGCAGCGACTGGATCAGCGTGGGCTCGGTGAATTGCGGCACGCTCGGCGCCTCCGCGAAGCGCAGGTTCACCACTTCGATCTGGTCGCCGCGGGCCTTGTCGAAGCCGACCGCGCCGCGCACCAGGGCGGTGATCCGCTCGATCTCGGCGGGCGTGCGCGGGTTGTAGGTCTGCTTGCCGTCGGGCGCGGTGGCGTAGACTCCGTCGAGCACCACGGCGACCGACAGGCGCTTGATCCGGCCGCCCTCGGCGATCTCGGTCTTGGTGACCCGGGAGATCTCGTAGTTCGTGGTTTCCTCGTTCTTGTTGGTCGCGTCCTTGGGCGTCGGCGTCTTGTCGCCGCCGTTGGCGCCGGGCAGCTCGTTGCCGACGCTCACCTGCCCCTCGGCATTGCCGGTGACCGCCGATTCCGTGCGGGTCTGGGCGGAGCGCACGACGCGGCTCTCGGGATCGAAGGTCTCGGAGCGGCTCTCGACCCGGCTGAGGTCGAGTTCCGCGCTGACCTGAACGCGGGCCCGGCCGGGGCCGACGATGCCGGCGACCACGTCCTCGATCTGGCCCCGCAGGCGCCTTTCCAGCGCGACCTGCCGGTCCTCGAACCCGCTGGCGACGTCGGTCGCGGCGTCCCGGGCACCGTCGGCCAGCAGCCGGCCGCGCTCGTCGACGATCGAGACCCGCTCGGGCTTCAAGCCCTCGACCGCCGAGGCCGCGAGGTGGCGGATCGCCCGCACCTGCCCGGCGTCGAGGTCACCCATCAGCTTCAGCACGATGGCGGCGCTTGGGCTCTCCCGGTCGCGCTCGAACAGGCGGCGCTCCGGCAGGACGAGATGGACGCGGGCCGCCTGGACCCGGCCGATTGCCCGGATCGAGCGCGCCAGCTCGCCCTCCAGGGCGCGCAGGTGATTCACGTTCTGCACGAAGTTGGTGGACGAGAACGCGTCGCCCTTGTCGAAGATCTCGTAGCCGACGCCGGCCTGGGTCGGCAGGCCCTTGCCGGCCAAGTCCATGCGCAGCTTCGCGAGATCCGGCCGGGGCGCCAGGATGGTCTGACCGGCGTCGCCGCGGGTCTCGTAGCGGATCCCGCGGCTGTCGAGTTCGCGAACCACCGAGGCGGAATCCTGCATCGACAGGTCGGAGAACAGCACGCCCATATCGGGGCGCGAGACCCGCAGGATGATGAAGGCGAAGAAGCCGATGAGGGTCAGCGTCACCGCTACCATGGCGGCGATCCGGGCCGGTCCGAACTTCGTGACGAGATCGAGGACCGGCTTCACGGGCGGATTCGCTGCACTCTAACGCTGGCGGACCCCAGCGGCCCGCTCGGCAGAAATTGCCCAGGCCGTGGTTAGCGAGGCGTTAATGCCGCGCGTCCGGCGGGCAAGAAGGCGGGGACCGGAACGGCACGAAGCCGCGTCCGGAGGTCCGGACGCGGCTTCGTGGGCTCTCGGATTCGCTCAGCCCGCTCCGGCGAAGGTCGTCGCTTCGGGAGGGGCCGTCGCGTCATCCCGGGACCGCGGAGCAGAGCCCGGAACCCAGAACCGCCGACGCGCCGGGTTTCTGTACCCTCGATCTTTGTGGGTTCCGGGATCGCCATAAGCGCCCCGGAACGACGGTGTCCAACCAGGACGCCGGGATTCAGTGCCGGTAATGCTGGATCCGGGTCGTCCGCAGGCCGGCGAGGCCGTGCTGGTCGATGGAGAACTGCCAGCTTAGGAATTCCTCGGTGGTCAGCGTGTAGCGCTTGCACGCCTCCTCAAGGCTGAGGAGGCCGCCGCGCACCGCGGCCACGACTTCGGCCTTGCGCCGGATCACCCAGCGACGGGTGCTCGGGGGCGGAAGATCCGCGATCGTCAGAGGGCTGCCGTCGGGCCCGATCACGTACTTCACTCTCGGGCGGCTCGGTTCGGTCATGATACGCTCTACACTCGACTGACCTGTCGAGCATTGAAGGTACTTGCGCCCGCTTAAGAGATGTTGAAGCGAGTCACTCAGATATGATTCGTTAAGTGCCACTTGTGGACAACCCGATGGTCTGCACGCTGGACAGCGGCACTTTCTGCGAGCCCATCACCAGCACAGGCGTCGTCCCGCTGAGATCGACCTCGTCCACGGTGCCGGTCAGGCTCGTGTCGACCGCCACCGCGGCGCCGGTCGCATCCGTGGCCGAAACCTTGATCGAATAATTCCCGTCTGCCGCGCTCAGGCCCGCCGAGGTCTTGCCGTTCCACGTGTAGGTCTGGCTGCCGGCGGTGAGCGCGGTGGTCTGCGTGGCCACGACGTTGTTCTTCGAGTCCAGGATCGTAATCACCGCCTTCGAGGTGGCCCGGGCGGGGGAGAGCGTCCAAGAGGCCGAGCCGTTGGACAGCTGCGAGGCGCTGCCATCCGCCGTCACGGTCTTGCCGATGTAGCTCGTGGCCGAGGCCGAACTCGCCGATTGCGACGCGCTCAGGATGCTGTCGAGGCGGTCGTTCGACTTGAGCTGCTGCTCGACACCGGCGAACTGCACCAACTGCTGCGTGAACTGGTTGGTGTCCATCGGGTCGAGGGGGTTCTGGTTCTTGAGCTGCGTGGTCAGCAGCGTCAGGAATTGCGTGAAGTTGCTGGCGATCTCGGTCGCGTTGCCGCTGCTGCCCGACGACGAGCCCGTCTTGGACGTCGTGCTGGTGAGGCTGGATATGCCGCTCGTCATGCTGATCTCTCCCATGCCGCGCCGTGGCGCAGGGCCCGGACGCGCGCTGTGTGTCTGTGCCGGTCCGCGAGGCGGGTGCCGCCCGCGCCGCCTAGATTCTCATGTCGACGCCGCCGTAGCCGCGCAGGAAGCGGATCGGGGCGACGTCCTGCGGGGCCTCGGCCTGATCACGGGGCCAGTCCGCTCCGCCGCTGCGGGGAGAGTCGCCCTGCTGGCCGCCGCTGCCGCCGTTCGGAGCACTGCCGTCGCCCCGCAGCGACAGGTTGAGGCCGCCGCCGGCGGGATCGAAGCCGGCTTGGGACAGCGCCTGCTGCAACTGGCCGGCATCGCGCTGGAGCAGGGCGAGCGTCTCCGGCCGGTCGACCACGAGGTGGGTCATGACCCGGCCATGCGCCTTGTCGATCTCCAGCTTGACGTCGATGCGCCCGAGTTCGGCCGGATCGAGCCGGATCTGGAACTCGTTGGATCCGCGCAGGGAGCGCAGGCCGATGGTCATCGGTACCTGGCCGATGGGGATCGGCGGGTCGGTCTGGACTGGCGCGGCGGTCTGGGTCGGGGCAGCGGCGCCCTGCGCGGCATTCGTCGCGCCGGCGGCGGAGCTGGACGGCACCGGCGGCGTCGGGGCGCCCTGCGCGGCCGGGGGCGTGCCCTCAAGCGGATTTGCGCCCCGGCCCGCATCGGCCAGAGCGGCGAGGAAATCCTGGCCGTCCCGGTCCGATGACGCAGCCGCGGGGGTGCCGGCCGTGGGGCCATCGACCGGGATGCTGCTCTTCTCGACCTTGCCCAGCCCGCTTCCAGCACCTGCCGCCGTCGCACCGGGGGCGATTCCGGCGATCCCCGACACTTCACCGCCAGCGTGGCTGCCACCCTGTGCACCCGTGCCGGGGAGGCCCGCGGCCGCGCCCGTTCCGGAGGGCGCCGCCCCACCGTCCTGCACGGTCGCCGCGCCGGTGCCGGCGTCCCCGTCGGTCTTGCCCGTTCCGGTCGCCGCACCGCCCTCGGTCAGCGCGGCGATGAGGGCCAGCAGGGAGGCGGAAGGGCCAGAACCGGCCGGCTGGGCAGCGGCGTCGGCCTTCTGCGGCAGCGCCGTCGTCTCCGTCGGCGCCGTGTCACGAGCCGCCGTTTCGGTTGTCTTGGAGGTCGGATCCTGTGCGGTCGCGGCTGCCTCGGAGCGCGGCTGTGCAGTGGATTCCGTCCGGCCTGTCTCCGCGCCGTGCGTCGCCGCCGGTGCCCGAGCTTCCGCACGCGCGTCAGCGGCGGAGCGCGGTGCATCGGCCTGCGTTGCACGCGCCGTCGGAGCCACCGCATCCGCCTGCCGGGCGAGGCCGGCCTTCCTGTCGGCGGCCCGGGCGTCGGTCTGCAGCGCCGAATCCCGCGCACGATCGCTCGCCGCACGCGCGGCCTCGGCCTGATCGCGCTGATCGGCCTGACGGGTGCGGGCCGATGCGGCCATGTCGCGCTGGTCGGCCGCGCGGGCGCGCGTCTCCGCCGCGTCGTCGCGGGCCTGGGCGGCGCTCAAGGCGGCGCCGAAGCGCTCCTGCGAGGACGTATCGGCCCGGGCGGCCACGCCCGCCGCCTCCCAGCCCGACCGCGGGGCGGAGGCAGGCCGCGCGGACGGAATCCAAGTGGTGACATCTAAACGATCCGCCGCACCGCTCGCCATACCGGACTCCTCTCGGCCGCTCCGCAGCAAACCGCGCGCCACCGGGCCTTTCGGCTAAGGTACTGAAAAACACCGGTCTTTTCCGCGGCGCTCGACGCAGCCCTGATCGAACCTGCCGCCCGCCCGGCAGGATCTGCCGGGTGCCGGGGCCGGCCGGCCTGGAAAGCCGGACGAAGTCCCGCTATAGACGGCCCGTGCAGCCAGGGCGCCTCCGGGCCGGCGGCTGCGGATCCTCGCGATGAACGCCCTCGATCTTCCCAAAGCCCCCCACGAGACGCGCGTCGTCGTCGCCATGTCGGGCGGCGTCGATTCCTCCGTGGTCGCGGGCCTGCTGAAGCGGCAGGGCTTCGACGTGGTCGGCGTGACGCTCCAGCTCTACGACCACGGCGCGGCGAGCCACCGCAAGGGCGCCTGCTGCGCCGGCCAGGACATCCACGACGCACGGGCGGCGGCGGAGCATCTCGGCATCCCGCACTACGTCCTCGACTACGAGGACCGCTTCCGAGACGCGGTCATCGAGAAGTTCGCCGAGAGCTATTTGGCTGGCGAGACGCCGATCCCCTGCGTCGAATGCAACCGCACCGTGAAGTTTCGCGACCTCCTGGGTCTTGCCCGGGACCTGAATGCCGACGCCCTGGCCACCGGCCATTATGTGGCGAGCCGGGCACTGCCGGGCGGCGGCCGGGCGCTCCACCGCGCCCTCGATCCCGCCCGGGACCAGAGCTACTTCCTCTACGCCACCACGGCCGAGCAGCTGGATTTCCTGCGCTTCCCCCTCGGCGAGATGGAGAAATCCGAGACCCGTGCGCTGGCGAAGGATCTCGGCCTGTCGCTCGCCGAGAAGCCGGACAGCCAGGACATCTGCTTCGTGCCGCAGGGCCGCTACAGCGACGTGATCGCCCGCCTGCGCCCCGACGCGGCGCGGCCCGGCGAGATCGTCGATCTCGCCGGCCACGTGCTGGGCCGGCACGACGGCATCGTCCACTATACGGTAGGGCAGCGGAAGGGCCTCGGCCTGTCAGGGCCGGAGCCGCTCTACGTGGTGCGCCTGGAGCCGGATACGGCGCGGGTGGTGGTCGGACCGCGCATTGCGCTGGCCACGACCCGGATCCGCCTCTCGGACCTGAACTGGCTCGGCGAGGGCGCGGCCGAAACCGTGCGCGACCTGTCGGTGGCGGTGCGCGTGCGCTCGACCCGGCCACCGCGCCCGGCCCTGCTCTCGGTCGGGCCGGACGGCACGGCCGAGATCGTGCTCGCCGAGCCCGAGGACGGTGTGTCGCCGGGGCAGGCCTGCGCGATCTATGCGGATGACGGCCCGCGGGCCCGGGTTCTGGGCGGCGGCACCATCCGGCGTGTCGACGCGTTGTCGGCCCGGTCTCGCGAGGCCGCCTGATCTCAATCTCTGGAATCTTTGAACGATGCTGAGCGAGCCGCAGATGGCCGGGCCGAGCACGGCCCTGATGCGCAAGGCCTATGCCCGCTGGGCCCCCGTCTACGACGTGGTCTACGACAAGCTCACCGAGCCCGCGGCCCGCGCGGCGGTGGAGGCGGCGGCCGAGCACGGGCCGCGGATCCTGGAGGCCGGCGTCGGCACCGGGCTGGCACTGGGCTACTACCCGAAGGCGAGCTTCGTCTGCGGGGTCGACCTCTCCGAGGACATGCTCAAGCGCGCCCGCGCCAAGGTCCGGCGCCGGAACCTGTCCCACGTGAAGGGCCTCCAGGTGATGGATGTCTGCCACCTGGGCTACGCCGATGCGAGCTTCGACGCCGTGGTGGCGCAGTTCCTGATCACCCTGGTGCCCGATCCCGAGGCCGCAATGTCGGAGTTCCTGCGGGTGGTGCGCCCGGGCGGCGGCATCGTGCTCGCCAACCATTTCGGCCAGAGCGAGGGTCCGGTCGCCCGGGTCGAGGAGATTGTGGCGCCGCTCTGCACGAAGATCGGCTGGTCGTCCGACTTCAAGGCGACCCGGATCGAGGCCTGGGCCCGGCGCAACGGCGTCGAGGTCCTGGGATTGAAGCCGACCTTCCCGGGCGGGTTTTTCAAGATTCTGCGGATGCGCAAGCCCGGGTGAGCGAGACCGGCAACGCGCCCGCCGCCGAAGGGCGCGGCAAGGGTCTTGGCGAAGATCGGGGCGAAGGTCGCTGGAAACGGCTGCGGCGCTGGCTTCCGCTGGTCCTTCTCCTGACGGTGTCGGTGATCGTCCTGCTCTCAGGGGCCGCCCAGCTCCTGAGCCTCGACCGGCTCCTCGCCTCGCGGGTCTGGCTGCGCGGCTTCGTCGACGCCGGCTACCTCCGCGCCCTGGTCGCAGCCTACTGCCTCTATGTCGGGGCCGTGGTCGTTTCGGTACCGGCCACGCTGATCCTGACGATGGTCTGCGGCTTCCTGTTCGGCATCGTTCCGGGGGCGCTCACCGCGGTCTGCGCCGCCACAACGGGCGCCGCCATCGTGTTCGCCATCGGCCGGGGGCCGGGCGCCGACCTGCTGCGGCGCGTGGGCGGCACGCGCCTCGCCGGGCTGGCCGAGGGCTTCCGGCGCAACGCCTTCGGCTATATCGCGGTCCTGCGCCTCCTTCCGCTGTTCCCCTTCTGGGTGACCAATCTCGCGCCCGCCGCCTTCGGGGTGAAGATGCGGATCTTCGTGCTCGCGACCTTCCTGGGGCTGCTGCCGGGCGCCATCGTGTACGCCACCACGGGCGCGGGTATCGAGGATGTCGTCGCCGTCCATGAGGCCGCCAGAGCCACCTGCCTGGCGGCGGGGACCGACAACTGCGACAATGCCCTGACCCTGCGGGCGCTCGTCACGCCCAAGATAGTGGCGGGGCTCGCGATGCTGGCCGTTTTCGCCTTGTTCAGCATGCTGCTGAGCCGGCGCGCCAGACGCGGCTGAGAAAGGCGGCCGAGCTGTGCGAACCTCCCCCGGCTGTGTTTTTCCGTGTCTTAAGGGCACATGCAACCGCCTGCGGGTTGATATCGTATAGTGCTCACCGACGAGAGCCTGTATTCCCGCCTGCGAATCTGTGGCTTGCGAACATGTATCCCGCGAAGGCCGGACCCGGCTCGAGCTTTCTTAATCCTCCCTCCGCTGATCCTCATCTGCGATGCCCGCGCGGAGCGTGAACGGCGTGTCCGTCGAGTCCGATCAGGCCGCGGCACCGGTTTCGCCGGCCTCCGTTCAAACTCGCGATCTGCTCGAGCGGCGCACGGCACGCCTCGGCCTGTCGGGGCGGCTGTTCCTCGTCACCGTGGCGTTCGTGGTGGTGGCGGAGGTTCTCACCTACGTGCCCGCGGTGGCCAATTACCGGATCGAGTGGATGTCGGACCGGCTGGCGGCGGCGCAGGTCGCCGCCCTGGTTCTGGACGGCCGGACCGGCGAGCCGGTCTCAGAGGCACTGGAGGGCCGGCTCCTGGCCGGCGTGAATGCCAGGGCCATCGCCGTCCGCGGCGGGGGCGCCCAGCGCCTGCTCGCCATTGAGCCGATGCCCGAGCAGGTCGCCGACACCGTCGATCTGCGCGATGTCACCGCACTGTCGGCGATCCGGGGTGCCTGGCGCACCCTCGTGGCCCCGGTTCAGGAGCCGATCCGCGTGGTCGGAGAGGGCGGCGGCGGGTTCGACCGGGTCGAGATCCTGCTCGACGAGGCGCCGCTGCGCACCGCCATGATCGATTACGCGCTGCGCCTGCTGGTCTCCTCGCTGATCATCGCGGCCGCGGCGGCGGGGCTCGTCTTCGTGGTCCTGCAGGTGCTGATCGTGCGGCCGGTGCGGCGGCTCGCCACCAGCATCACGGCCTTCGCGGACGATCCCGAGGATGCCGGGCGGATCATTGCGCCGTCCCGCCGCAGCGACGAGATCGGCCAGGCCGAGCGGGCGCTGGGACGGATGCAGCGCAGCCTCGCCGATCAGCTCCGCCAGAAGCGGCGGCTCGCCGAACTGGGGCTCGCAGTCAGCAAGATCAGTCACGAGTTGCGCAACCTTCTCACCGGCGCCCAGCTCCTGGGCGACCGCCTGGAGGGTACCGAGGATCCGACGGTGCAGCGCGTGGCCCCGCGCCTTGTCGGCACGCTCGCCCGGGCGATCCGCTTCTGTGAGGCGACGCTCGCCTACGGGCGCGTCTCCGAGCGGACGCCGCTCCTGGCCAGCACGCCGCTGGCGCCCCTCTTCGCGGAGCTTCCGGATCTCGCTGCGCTGGCGGCGCACCCGGTCTCCGTGGAGGTCGCGGCGGCCGATCTCTCCGTGCAGGCGGATCCGGAGCAACTCGGGCGGGCGCTGGCCAATCTCGTGCGCAACGCCGTGCAGGCGCTGGACGGGGCCGCCGTGCCGGAGGCCGCGGTGCGCGTCGTGGCCTCCCGCGCGGCGCCGGGCCGGATCACGATCCTGGTCGCCGATAACGGCCCCGGCCTGCCCGCGCGCGCCCGGGAGAACCTGTTCGCGCCGTTTCAGGGGTCCATGCGCTCCGGCGGCACGGGTCTCGGCCTGCCGATCGCCGCCGAGCTGATCGGGATCAACGGTGGCACGCTCACCCTCGACGCGAGCGAGGCTGGGGCGCAGTTCCGGATCGTACTGCCGGAGGGTTGACGCGGTCCCGCGCTGACGACCCCCTCACGCCGTCGTCGCTCCCTTGCGAGGAGGCGAACGGAAACGCGCCCGCGGGGTTACTCGGCCGCAGCCCGGACCGGCTCGCCGACCCGGATGCCGAGATCGGCCAGCAGGGCCGCGTCGTCATCCTGCCCGTTATTGGCGGTCGTGAGCAGCCGCTCGCCGTAGAAGATCGAGTTGGCGCCCGCGAGGAAGCACAGCACCTGCGCCTCACGGGTGAGGCTCTTGCGGCCGGCGCTCAGACGGACCCGGGACCGGGGCATCACGATCCGCGCCGTGGCGCACATCCGCACGAGGTCGAACGGATCGACCGCCGGCTGGTCTTCCAGCGGGGTGCCGGGCACCGCCACCAGGGCGTTGATCGGCACGCTCTCGGGGTGGGGCGCGTGGTTGGAAAGCACCTGGAGCATCGCGGCACGGTCGGTGACGCCCTCGCCCATGCCGACGATGCCGCCGCAGCACACGCCGATCCCGGCTTCCCGGACATGCGCGAGGGTCTGCAGACGCTCATCGTAGGTCCGGGTGGAGATGATGTCCTCGTAGTAATCCGGACCGGTATCGAGGTTGTGGTTGTAAGAGGTCAGGCCGGCCTCGGCCAGCCGCCCGGCCTGGGAGGGCGTGAGCATGCCGAGCGTCACGCAGGCCTCCATGCCGAGGCCGCGCACGCCGCGCACCATGGCGAGCACCGCGTCGAATTCCGGGCCGTCCTTCGGCTGGCGCCACGCGGCGCCCATGCAGAAGCGCTGGGCGCCTGCGGCCTTGGCGGCGGCGGCCTCGGCCAGCACGGTCTCCACCGGCATCAGCCGCTCGCGAGCGACGCCCGCACCCTTGTGATGGGCCGATTGCGGGCAGTAGGCGCAATCCTCCGGGCAGCCGCCGGTCTTGATCGACAGGAGCGAGGCCCGCTGGATGTCGGCAGGATCGTTGTGCCGGCGGTGAACCTGCGCGGCCCGGAACACGAGGTCCATCAGCGGCAGGTCGTGGATCGCGCGGATCTCCGCCACGCTCCAGTCGTGGCGGATGTCGCCGAGGTCGGTCTGCTGGGAACCGGGAAGGGAAGTCGCGCTCATCCGGTGTTTGAGCCGGATCGGCGACCAGAAATCAAGCGGGCCGGGTGCCCGAAATCCCTGCGGACGGGTCAGTCTGGACGATCATGCCGTACCAACCGAGGCCGCGATACGTCTCGTAGCCCGGAGTTCGGTGGAACGCCGTGACCGTCCCGGTCCGCGGATCCTGCACGATCCCGCGCGTGCGACCGTCCAGTCGGCACGACACCCGCTCGGTCAGGAGCCCGGTCTGATCGGAGGCCGCCAGAACCCGGCCGCCGGCATCGACCAAGAGCGCGCGGGTGCGCCCCCGATCCTCCGGCGCGACTCGGATCCCGGAGACGATCGTGTGGGCCTGGGGCGCCCAGTCGAAATGGATCGCCAGGACTCCGAGCGGGGCGCCATCCGCCCGGCCGTCCGCCCGCACGCTCGCCGCGTAGGTGGCGACATGCGCGCCGCCCAGCCCATCCTCCTGACGCACGTCGGCACAGACGAAGGCGTCCCCGCTCTGCAGGGCAACCGCGTCCCGGAACCAGGCTTCGCCCGCGACGCTTCGGCCCTGCAACCCGGGATAGCGATTCGCGCGGCCCGTCGCGAGGATGCAGCCATCCAGGCCGCAAATCCAGAGATCCAGATAAACCGTATAGGCCGAGAGGATGACGCCGAGGCGCTCGCTCGCGAAGGCCGCGGCGGCCGGGCTGGGATCGGCCGCGCAGGCGACGACGGCGGCATCGGTCGCCCACCAGCGCACGTCGCAGGTCCGCTCGTAAAGGTTGCGGTCGATCAGCTCGACCGCATTCAGCGCGAGGTCGACCAGCCGCTCGCCCTGCACTCGGCCGGCCATCGCTTCCACCGTGCGCTGCAGCTCGACGATGCGGCCGGCCAGGTGCAGTTCCAGCTCGCCGGCGATGACATCCACGGATTCGCCGAGCGCACGCACCTCCTGAGCGACGACCGCGAATCCGCGCCCCTGCTCGCCGGCGCGTGCAGCTTCGATCAGCGCGTTGAGCGCGAGGATCTTTGTCTGCGCCGTGATCCGCCGGATCCGGCCGGTCTTCTCCTGCGCCGCCTGCTTGACGGCATCGGCCAGGATCTCGATCGACCTGAGTGTCGGCGGCTCGGAGTCCGATCCGGGGCCTCGGTTATCAGGAAAATCAGATGTCGTACTCATGCCCGATCCGACCAGGGATGCGGGTATTTTACAGATAGAGTATAACGCGGGCTTAACTGGCAAAAATAATAATATAACTTACAATACTGGAAGCTTGCCGGAATTCAATCGAGAGTATGTAGCATGCCTGCCGGACGGCAGAATCCGACGATCACTGATATCAGTGAGGTTTCATGGGCCGCCGCCCGGATCCGGGCGGCGGCGTGGCATGTCAGTCCGTCGGCTCGCCGGACGAGACCTTGGCGGTCCAGTCATCGAAGGCGATCACCTTCTGGCGCTGCTCGCCGAGCCGGTCGATCCGCAGGACCATCTCGTCGCCGGGCTTCAAGTAGCGTGGCGGCTTCATGCCGAGGCCGACACCCGGCGGGGTGCCGGTGGTGATCACGTCGCCGGGCTCCAGCAGCATGAAGTGCGACGTATAGGCGACGAGTTGGGGCACGTCGAAGATCATCGTCGCAGTGGAGCCGGTCTGGCGGCGCTCCCCGTTCACGTCGAGGCTCATGGCGAGGTTCTTCAGGTCGGGAATCTCGTCCAGCGTCACCAGCCAGGGACCGAGGGGGCCGAATGTCGGCGCGCTCTTGCCCTTGGTCCAGGTCGGACCCCGGTTCATCTGCCATTCGCGCTCGGAGACGTCGTTGCAGATGCAGGCGCCCGCCACGTAGTTCAGCGCCTCGTTGGCGTGGACGTAGCTGGCCCGCCGCCCGATCACCACGGCGAGTTCCACCTCCCAGTCGGTGCTGTGCGAGCTCTTGGGGATGATCACCGTGTCGTTTGGCCCGCACAGGCTCGACGGGGCCTTGTTGAAGATGATCGGCTCCGCGGGGATCGGTGAGCCGGTCTCGGCCGCGTGGTCGGCGAAGTTCAGGCCGATGGCCACGACGTTGCGCGTGCCGCCCACGCAGGGGCCGAGCCGCACGTCCGGCGGCAGCTTCGGCAGGGTCTCGGGGTCGAGGGCCCGCAGTCGCGCCAGCGACTCGGGCGCGAGCGCTGGCCCGGCGATGTCGCGCACGATGCCCGACAGGTCGCGCAGCCCGCCGTTCGCATCCACGAGGCCGGGCTTCTCGTCGCCGCTCGGGCCGTGCCGGAAGAGCTTCATGGCCGCACTCCTCATCCTTCCCTGAACCGGTCTGCGCCGGACGGCGGGACCATGGCCGGGCCTCGACCTAGGTGCAAGGCCGGCGGCGGCGGTGCTGCGTCGGCGCGGCGCCGCGGCGTGTGTCGCAGCCGGGCAACAGGGCGGCGGAAAAGTGCATGGTCCGCAGTCTCAGGATTTATTGTTCATGCCACTGCATGTTCGGATCAGTTCGGCGCAAGACTGAGTAAGCCAGGTATCTCTTGGATTTCGGGTGTCACGAAGCCACGCATTCCGATTGCTCCATTGATCATCTTCTCGGCCTGCAAACTGAACAGGATCATTGCGGTCCTGCCCTCGAAACCGGCACCATGCGGGGAAGGTCGCCGCATAACGGGTCTCGAACAATCGACGGCGCCCATCAGAACGAAGATGTGGGGGACGAGATGGGTGGGACAGTGCGCGCCGCGTTGCTGGCGGCGACTGCGGTGATCCTCGGCGCCGGGCAGGCGCAGGCGGGGGCGTTCGGGATCCGGGAGCAGAGCACGCAGGCCCAGGGGCTGTCCTACGCGGGCGCCGCATCGGGATCGGGCGGCGTCTCGTCGATCTTCTGGAATCCCGCGACCATCACGATGAATCCGGGCTTCGTCGCGGAGCAGAACTTCACCTATATCGGCCTCTCCTCCGAGATCCGCCCCGCGCCGGGAACCAATCCGGGCTTCGCGCGGCTGGGCGGCTCGGGCGAACTCGGCCAGGGCGCGATCGTGCCGGCAGGCGCGACCTCGTACCAGCTGAACGACCGCCTGTGGCTCGGACTCTCGACGGGCGCCCCTTTCGGCCTCATCACCAAGCCGAACCAGTTCTGGTCCGGCGAGGTCTACGGACGCTCGTCGCGGATCTTCTCGCTGGCGATCAACCCGGTTATCGGGTTCAAGGTCAACGAGTGGCTCTCGATCGCGGCCGGCCCGAACATCGAGTATTTCCGCCTGACCCTGCGCCAGGCGCTGCCGATCCCCGGCATCCTGCCGACCTCCTACCCGAGTTCCTTTCTGAAGGGTGAGTCCTGGGGCGCGGGCTTCACCGCGGGCGCCACGCTGACGCCCCGCGACGGGACCGTGCTGGGCATCGGCTACCGCTCCTCAGTCCACCACGACATCGACGGTTCGATCGGCGTGCCCCTGGTCGCCCTGGCACCCCTCGCCGGTCAAGTCCGCGCGCGGCTGAACACCCCCGATAAGCTGAGCGTCGGTCTTACGCAGGCAATCTCGCCTGTGGCGCGGGTGAATCTCGGATTCGAGTGGGACAATTGGTCGAGGCTCGGCAATATCGGCATCGTGTCCAAGACCCTCGGCCTGCCGGTGAACAACCTGCCGCTCAACTACAAGGACGGGTTCACCTACGCGATCGGTGCCGAGTACGACGCATCGCCGAACCTGACGCTGCGGACCGGATTCGCCTACGAGACCTCGCCGATCGACTTCCGCAACCGGTCGGTGCGGCTTCCGGACGGGGACCGCTACATCGCCTCGCTCGGCGCCAGCTACCGCTGGAGCCAGCAACTGACGCTGAACCTCGCCTACTCGCACTTCTTCCTGGACCGGTCGCGGATCCTGGCGGGCATAGGCCGCGACTACAACATCAGCAACATCGCCTTTGCGGGCGTCGTGGATTCCAGCGCCGACATCGTCTCGGTGGGCTTCCGCTACGTGTTCGGCGCCCCGCCGGCCCCGGCTCCGGCGCCGCTCGTGCGGAAGTACTGAGGGCCTGTCCAAGCCCGAAGTCCCGTCGCGCACCGTTCGGGCGCGACGGGAAAAGTCCAAGCCCTGCGCTCCTCCCGTGGCGTCCGCGTCGCTGGGCTTCGCAATAGACTTTCCGGCGTCGTACTGCCTTCCGATGGCCTCCTTCGAGGCTGCTGCGCAAGGACCTCAGGACGCGGCCGCCATTGAATTGTTCCGCGTCGGACGGAACCGAGGCCGTACCGAGGAGCCGCCGGACCTGCGCCGGTTCGTTCGGTCGGCACCCAGGACGCACACCGGAAAGGCACGACGCTCAGGCGCGCATCCGCACATAGGTCCCGGGCGCTGGACCCAGGGATTGCAGCGCATCGCCGCCCGGCTGACGGGCGGGCACCCGCTCCGGGGCCTGCGCCTCGACCCACTGGAACCAGTAGGGCCACCACGAGCCCTTGGTCTCGACTGCGGCCCTGATCCACTCCTCGAGGGTTCCCTTCACGGGGCCGCCGGTCCAGTAACCGTATTTCGGCTTGGACGGCGGATTGATCACGCCGGCGATGTGGCCCGAGCCCGCGAGCACGAAGTCGACCTTGCCGCCGAACACTTTCGAGCCCTCGAAGACCGAGAGGGCGGGCGCGATGTGGTCCTCTCGGGTGGCGAGATTGAAGATCGGGACCTGCACCTTCTTGAGGTCCAGGCGAACGTTGCCGAGTACCATCCGCCCCTGCGCCAGCGTGTTGTCGAGGTAGCAATTGCGCAAGTAGAAGGAATGATTGGCCGCCGGCATACGGGTGGCGTCGGAATTCCAGTACAGCAGGTCGAAGGCCGAAGGCGTCTTGCCCTTGATGTAGTTGTTCACGACGTAGGGCCAGATCAGATCGTTCGGCCGGAGCATGTTGAAGGCGTTCGCCATCCGGGCGCCCTCCAGGTAGCCATGCTCGGCCATGCGTGCCTCGACCTGTCGGATCTGCTCCTCGTCGGCGAAGACCTTCAGGTCGCCCGCGTGGGTGAAGTCGACCTGCGTGGTCAGCAGCGTCGCGCTCTTGATGCGGCGGTTGCCGGTGGCGGCCTGCATGGCGAGCGTCACGGCCAGCAGCGTGCCGCCGACGCAGTAGCCGGCCGCCGTGACCTCGTTCTCGCCGGTGGCGACCCCGATCGCGTCGATGGCCGCCTCGATCCCCTCACGCATGTAGGACTCGAAGTCCTTGTCGGCGTGCCGGGAATCCGGATTCACCCACGAGATGCAAAAGACCGTCAGGCCCTGGTCGACCATCCATTTCAGGAAGCTCTTCTGCGGATTGAGGTCGAGGATGTAGAACTTGTTGATCCAGGGCGGCACCATCAGGAACGGGCGTCGCAGCACGGTCTCGGTGGTGGGCGCGTACTGGATCAGCTCGATCAGGTCGTTGCGGAACACCACCTCGCCGGGGGTGACCGCCATGTTGCGACCAACCTCGAACCCGCTCGGGTCGGTCTGGCGTACGCGCAGCTGCCCGCCGCCGGCCGCCAGATCCTCCTCGTACATCTTCAATCCGCGGACGAGGTTGGCGCCGTTCTCCTGCAGGGTGTGGCGGATCAGCTCCGGGTTGGTCGGCAGGAAGTTCGACGGCGAGAGCATGCTGGTGAGCTGGCGCAGGTAGAACTGCGCCTTGTGGCGCGTATGCGCGTCGAGCCCCTCGGCCTCGTCCACGAGGCTCTCGGCCCAGCGGGTGGCGAGCAGGTAGGCCTGCTTGATGAAGTCGAAATAGGGGTTGCTCGACCACTCGGCATGGGCGAAGCGCGCGTCCCGGGGCTCGGGCAGCGCCACCGGTTCAGCCGGCTGGCCCTGCAGGCGCAGGTAGGTTGAGCCCCAGAGCGACAGGAAAGCCTGCGACAGGCGGGCCTGGGCCTCGGCGCTGCGGTTCGGGTCGGCGAGCCAGGATTCGGCCACCTGACCGAGCACCTTGGCCGCCTCGTTCATCTCGCTGCCGGGCGCGCCCGCCTGCCCCTCGGGCCCGAGGAGGCGGGCGACGTTACGCCCCATCGCCTCGACGAACTGTCCGGCATTGCGGGAAATGGCCTCGAAATCCGGCATCGGGGCGACCGTGCCGTCCGGCATCGCGCCGTTCGAGACCGACTTCGGAGGGGCGGTCCGATCCGGCGCCTGCGGGCTCGTCAAGCGTGCCTCCCTGTGCTTCATCTGTTGACCCGATGGCGCGGGCCTCGTTTCCGACAAAATAACGAGCGAGCCAGAGTTTTCGCCAGCCCGGCTCTGGACGTCGCCGAAACATCCGGCCGATCTTTTCATACGCATGTGACGATGGATCGTGCCATTTTGAACCCCGCCATCCGTCCGCATCGCGCCGGTCCGTTGTCTCGCCTGACCTGCACGGCCGGCCTGGGACTGCTGGTCGGCGCGCTCGGAGGCTGCTCGGGCGACGTCGTCCGCTCGCTGGCCTCCGATGCAGGCTACGGGCCGCGGGTCGTCGCGGCCCCGGATTTCGTCACGGACTCGCGCAGCAAGGCGCAGCCCGACTTCATGCCGGTGGGCGTCGACGCGCCGAAGCGGCCGGCGCGGGCCAAGTCAGTCACCGGGCAGAAGGCGCTGGAGGCGGAGCTGGAGAGCGCCCGCGGCCGCAACGAGGCCCGGGGACGGGCCGCCGCGAGCGCCGGGCGGGGCGCCGCCGCCACCATCAAGCCGGCCCCAGCGGCGCCGCAATAGCCGGTCCTTTTTCAGGGTCGGCGACGGCCCGCAACTCTGCTAGAGCAAGTGGTTCGCCCGACCGGCCCAGACGAGAGACGCCGGATCCGGGACGCGCCGATGGACACGCCCATGACCGACTTCCACCGCATCAAGCGACTGCCGCCCTACGTCTTCGAGCAGGTCAACCGGATCAAGGCCGCCGCCCGGGCGCAGGGTGCCGACATCATCGATCTCGGCATGGGCAACCCGGATCTCGATGCTCCGAAGCACGTCATCGCCAAGCTGTGCGAGACGGCCGGACGGCCGCGCACGGATCGCTACTCGGCCTCCAAGGGCATTGCCGGCCTCCGCAAGGCCCAGGCCGGCTACTACCAGCGCCGCTTCGGCGTGACACTGAACCCCGACACGCAGGTCGTGGCGACCCTCGGCTCGAAGGAGGGGTTCGCCAACATGGCTCAGGCGATCACCGCCCCGGGCGACGTCGTGCTGGTGCCGAACCCGAGCTATCCGATCCACGCCTTCGGCTTCCTGATGGCCGGCGGCGTCATCCGCTCGGTGCCGGCCGAGCCGACCCCGGCGATGTTCCCCGCCCTCGAGCGGGCCATGCGCCACTCGATTCCGAAGCCGGTGGCGCTGGTCGTGTGTTACCCGTCGAACCCGACCGCCTACGTGGCGAGCCTCGACTTCTACCGGGACCTCGTGGCCTTCGCCAAGCAGCACGAGCTGATCCTGCTGTCGGACCTCGCCTACGCGGAGGTCTATTTCGACGACAACCCGCCGCCGTCGGTGCTGCAGGTGCCCGGTGCCATCGATTGCACGGTAGAATTCACCTCGCTGTCGAAGACCTACTCGATGGCCGGCTGGCGGATGGGCTTCGCGGTGGGCAACGAGCGCCTGCTTGCGGCGCTCACCCGGGTGAAGTCCTACCTCGATTACGGCGCCTTCACGCCGATCCAGGTCGCCGCGACCGCCGCTCTCAACGGGCCGGACGACTGCATCCACGAGATGCGCAGCATCTACAGGAAGCGCCGCGACGCGCTGGTCGAATCGTTCGGCAAGGCCGGCTGGACCATCCCGTCGCCCGCCTCCTCGATGTTCGCCTGGGTGCCGATCCCCGAGCGCTACCGGGAGCTGGGCAGCCTCGAATTCTCCAAGCTGCTCCTGGAGAAGTCCGACGTGGCGGTCGCCCCCGGCATCGGCTTCGGCGAGTTCGGCGACGAGTATGTCCGCATCGCGCTCGTGGAGAACGAGCAGCGCATCCGGCAGGCGGCGCGCAACATCCGCCGGTTCTTCGACGGCACCGACAAGACGCTGCACAACGTCGTTCCGATGGCCCGGGCCGGCTAGCCGGGCCCGCGCAGATTGTTGCCGCGGGGCGACAGGCGCCGTCAAAGGCGTCGGCGCCCCGCGACGGCGCTTGTCAGGGCGGGGCGCGATGGCCAGGGTCAGGTGCGGGGGTCTTCCCGCGTCCCGAGTGTCGCATGCGCCGCCTGAATCTGATCGCCGCCCTGCTGCTCGCCGCCGCGGCCTCGGCCTGCGCGCCGAACCCGATCATCGCCCGGGATCCGATCCCCGCGCCGGGGCCGGCGGACGTGTACGCGTGCGACTCGAAGCCGTTGCCGGTCAATGCCTTCATGACGGATTGCCGCCCCGTTCCGGCGAGCCCGCAGGTCGTGCTGCGCGCGCGCGGCTGATCCCGCCCGGGAGTTTCGGTAACCGGTCGATTCGGATGCGCCGGACAAGCCGCCCGTGATCAGCTAGACTGTAGGCCAGATGCCGGCTCGTCCGGCCCCCTGACGGAGCATCGCGTGAGCACCAAGACCCTGATCGCTGCCGGATTCCTCGCCCTCCTGGCGGGGCAGGGCGCCTCGGCCTCCGAAGCCGCCTACCCGCCGGCGCCCTACCAGCCCCGCGCCTTCGTGTTCACCGCCCCGAACGGGCCGACCGTTCTGGAGACCGAGGGCTGCTGCCAGGTCGTCGTACCGCCGGGCCGGCCCGATCTCGCCCAGCCCGCGGTGCCGGTGGCCGAGGTGATGAACGGCGGCGGCTTCGGCTACACCGGGTTCGACTACTACAACGACCAGATCACCGAGGGGCGGTTCGGCGCGCGCAAGCGGCCGAAGGAGTACGTGATCGCCCCGTCCTATATCGTGCCGCCGCGCTACTGAGCCGCCGGTTCTCCCGGGGCCTCAATCCTTCTGCGGATCGTGGCCCCAGTTCATCAGCGACATCCGCCACGGCGAGTCGGGGTCCTTCCGGGCCTCGCCGCCCTGCTTGAGGTGGCGATGGACGTAGCCCACGACCTTCCGCATGGCGGCGTAGTCGTCATCCGTCAGGTCGGCCTTCTTCGTATCCTTGATCGCCAGGATCCGCCGGCCCATCTCGTGGCCGGTCGACTCGCCGCCGTCCTTCTTCTGGCCGACCTCCCGGCTCGCCTCGCTGTCGAGATGCTTCTTCAGCGCCGCCGGCGTCATGTTGACGGCCTCGTTGAAGTCCGTCCACGTCGCCGCGTGATCGTCGTCCGCCATCCGCTTGCCTCCTCGGCCGTGTCGCTCGTGCCCGACAACGCGCCTGACAGGCGCCGGCTCGGCACCATCCCTGCGGTCGGGCGCCGCACAGGCGCCAGACGACGCGGCACGGGAGCGTTTACAGCCCGGCCCCCGGGGGGTATCACCCCGGCCCACGAGCCCTTACGCCTTTCCCACCCCCATTCCCGAAAAACCAGATGCGCGCCGAGATCGAGCAAGCCTCGGATGCCGCCAAGCAGTCTATAGGGCTGCTGAGGAGGCATCTTTGACTGGGATACAGTCGATAAACGCCTCGCGGAGCTGAACGCCGCTTCCGAGAACCCGGACCTCTGGAACGATGCCGAGGCCGCCCAGAAGGTCATGCGCGAGCGCCAGCAGCTCGACGAGGCCGTCACGGCGATCAAGAAGCTCGAGCGCGACCTTGAGGACGGCGCCACGCTGATCGAACTCGGCGAGATGGAGGGCGACGAATCCTCCATCCGCGAGGGCGAGGCCGCGATCCTGGCCGTCGAGAAGGAGGCCGCGAGCCGGCAGGTCGAGACCCTGCTGTCCGGCGAGGCCGACGGGTTCGACACCTATCTCGAAGTGCATGCCGGGGCCGGCGGCACCGAGAGCCAGGACTGGGCCAACATGCTCCAGCGCATGTACGCCCGCTGGGCCGAGCGCCGGAAGTACAAGGTCGAGGTCGTCGAGATGACCGACGGCGAGGAGGCCGGGATCAAGGGCGCCACGCTCCTGATCAAGGGTCACAACGCCTATGGCTGGCTCAAGACCGAATCCGGCGTGCACCGCCTGGTGCGGATCTCGCCCTACGATTCCAGCGCCCGGCGGCACACCAGCTTCGCCAGCGTCTGGGTCTACCCGGTGATCGACGACCGGATCGAGATCGAGATCAAGGAATCCGACTGCCGGATCGACACCTACCGGTCGTCCGGCGCCGGCGGCCAGCACGTCAACACCACCGACTCGGCGGTGCGCATCACCCACAACCCGACTGGGATCGTGGTGGCGTGCCAGCAGGAGCGCTCGCAGCACAAGAACCGGGCCACCGCTTGGAACATGCTGCGCGCCCGGCTCTACGAGGCGGAGCTGAAGAAGCGCGAGGAGAAGGCCAACGCCGAGGCCGCCTCCAAGACCGATATCGGCTGGGGCCACCAGATCCGGTCCTACGTGCTCCAGCCGTACCAGCTGGTGAAGGACCTGCGCACCGGCACCCAGTCCACCGATCCGGACGAGGTGCTCGACGGCGACCTCGACCCGTTCATGGAGGCGTCGCTCGCGCAGCGGGTTTACGGCGGTGGCGAGGCGGTCGAGGATATCGACTGAGCTTGGCTTTCCGGCCCGTCCAATCCGATCACCTCATCCTGAGGTGCCGGAGCGAAGCGGAGGCCTCGAAGGAGGCCTCCAGCTGGCGTTGTGATCCCTGGAGCCCTCCTTAGAGGCCCGCTGGCGCGGGCACCTCGGGATGAGGGGAAATGGGTGGGAGGAGCCTGAGCCCCTCACACACCCCTCAATAGCCCAGCGCGGCCCCATCCTTGCGCGGGTCCGATCCGGCCGCCAACGTGCCGGACTTGCGGTCGATCCAGATGACCTGCCCGCCGCCGAGCGGCAGCGGCGCGCGGATCGCCGGGTGGCCGCGTTCCTTCAGCCCCGCCATCACGGCGTCGGAGATCCCGCCCTCCACCTCCAGGCTGCCGCCATAGGCGAAGCTGCGCGGGGCATCGAGCGCCTCCTGCACGTCGAGCCCCCGATCGAGGAGACCGGAGAGCAGCTCGACATGCCCCATGGCCTGGTAATGGCCGCCCATGACGCCGAACGGCGCGACCGCCTGCCCGTCCTTCATCAGCATGCCGGGGATGATCGTATGCATCGGCCGCTTGCCCGGTCCGACGCTGTTCGGGTGGCCGCCCTCCGTGCGGAAGGACAGGCCGCGATTGTGCAGCAGCACGCCGCTCTCCGGCGCCAGGATGCCCGAGCCGAACCCCTGGAAGATCGAGTTGATCAGTGACAGCGCGTTGCCGTCCCGGTCGACCACGCAGAGGTAGACCGTGTCCTTGTGGGCGCGGCCCTCGGCCATTTCGCGGGCGATCTCGGGATAGATCTCCGGCTCGCGGGCCCGGCCCATGTCGATCGCGCCGTGGGCGGCGGCCTTCCAGGCGTCGGAGAGCAGGTGCTCGACCGGCACGTTGGCGAGGGCCGCGTCGCCGAACAGCACGTCGCGGTGATGGTAGCCCTGCTTGCACACCTCGGCGAAGAGGTGGAGCCGGTCGAGCTCCGACAGCGCGCCGACATCGTAGTGCGACAGCACGTTGAGCATCATCAGCGCCGCCAGCCCCTGGCCGGCGGGCGGGCACTCGTAGACGTCGTAGTCGCGGTAGCGGGTCGAGACCGGCACGACCACGTCGGGCCGGGCGGCGGCGAAGTCGTCCAGGGTGTGCAGGCCGCCGAGGGCGTTCAGCCGGCTCACCATGTCCTCGGCGACGGGGCCCGTGTAGAAGGCGCGCGCGCCCGCCTCGGCGATCTTCCGGAGCGTCGCCGCGAGCTTCGGCAGACGGACGACGCTGCCGATCGCCGGCGCCTGTCCGCTGGGCAGGTAGGTCCCGGCGGCGTGCGGATCCGCGGCCACGCGCTCGGCGCCGCGCAACCAGTCCCAGCCGACCCGCTGCTGGATCACGAATCCGTCCTCCGCGTAGCGGATCGCCGGCTGGAGCAGCTCGCCGAGGGACCGGGTGCCGTGCTCGCGCACCAGCAGCTCCCAGGCCGCGACCGCGCCTGGCACCGTGACGGCGTGAGGCGAGGTCGGGGTGATCGCAACGCCGTGCTCGGCGTACCAGTCGGGCGTTGCGGCGGCCGGCGCCCGGCCTGACCCGTCGAGGGCGATGGGCTTCGTCGCGCCCGTGGGGGCATAGAGGGCGAAGCAATCGCCGCCGATGCCTGTCATGAGCGGATCGACCACGCATTGCACGGCCACCGCCGCGATCCCGGCATCGACGGCGTTGCCGCCGCCGCGCAGAACCTCGATGGCGGCGAGCGTGGAGAGCGGGTGCGAGGTCGCGACGGCAGCGTTGGCGGCGTAGACCGGGGAGCGGCCGGGGGCGGAGAAGTCTCTCACGGGATGTCCTGTCGTTTCCTAGTCGTCCAGCGGTTCCCCTCCCCCTTGCGGGGAGGGGTTAGGGGTGGGGGTGGTTCAGAAGGAACCGCTGAGCCGCATCCTGAACCACCGCCACCTCCGGCTCCTCCCCGCAAAGGGGGAGGAGAGGGGCCGTCCTACTCAACCAGCGCTGCCGCCCGGCATCGCCACCCAGTGCCCCGGCGCCACCTCGGTGAGCGGTCCGTCGGGCGGCTGATCGTGGCCGGCGAGGTCCCGCGCGGCGAGGCGGGCGCGCTCCTCGGCCGGGTGCGGCACCGGCACGGCGGCGAGCAGGCGGCGGGTGTAGGGGTGGCGCGGATCCGCGTAGAGCGCGTCGGCCTCGGCCAGCTCGACGATCCGTCCGCGCCAGAGCACTGCGACCCGGTGGCAGAGGTAGCGCACCATCCGCAGGTCGTGGGAGATGAACAGGTAGGACAGGCCCATCTCGTCCTGCAGGTCCTGGAGCAGGTTCACCACCTGCGCCTGGATCGAGACATCGAGCGCCGCGATCGGCTCGTCGGCAACGATGAAGCTTGGTTTGAGGGCGATCGCCCGGGCGATGCAGATCCGCTGCCGCTGGCCGCCCGAGAACTGGTGCGGGTAGCGGCCCATGAAGCGCGGATCGAGCCCGACCCGCTGGAACAAAGCCGCTACCGCCTCCCGCCGCTCCGGGCCGCGCATGCTCTGCCGGTGCAGCTTGAACGCCTCCGCGACGTAGTCGCCCGCGCTCATCCGCGGGTTGAGGGCCGCGTAGGGATCCTGGAACACGGTCTGGATCCGGGCGCGCATCTTCCGCATGGCGCCGGCCGAGAGCTTGGCGAGGTCGGTGCCCTCGAACGCGATGGTGCCGGAGGTCGGCGGGTTGAGCATCGTCACGGCTCGGCCGATGGTCGACTTGCCGGAGCCGGACTCGCCGACGAGGCCCAGGGTCTCGCCGGGGCGGATGTCGAAGCTCACGCCCTCGACCGCGCGGAACACCGATGCCTTGCCGCCCCACCACGAGCGGAGGGGGTAGTGCTTGGACAGGTCGCGCACCGAGACGATCGGGTAATCCTGAACGCTCATCGGGCGGCCTCCGTGGCCAGAAGCTTCGGCAGGTCGTACCAGGCGGCGACGAGATGGCCGGGGGCGGCGCCGGGCGCCTGCGCCAGGGGCGGCATCTCGGTCCGGCAGCGCGGCGTCGCGAAGGCATTGCGCGGCGCGAAGGGATCGCCCGGCGGGAGATGGCGCATGTCCGGCGGCGCGCCCTCGATCTGGTGCAGGCGGCGTCGGCCGGCCCGGCCGCCAGAGAGGTCCGGCAGGGAGCGCAGCAGCCCGAGCGTGTAGGCGTTGCGCGGATCGGCGAAGATGTCGTCGACCGGGCCGCGCTCCAGGATCCGGCCGGCATACATCACCTGGACGGTGTCGCTGATTCCCGCCACCACGCCGAGGTCGTGGGTGATCCAGATGATCGCCATGCCGAGCTCGCGCTTCAGCTCCTGCACCAGGGCGACGATCTCGGCCTGGACGGTGACATCGAGGGCCGTGGTCGCCTCGTCGGCGATGAGCAGCTTCGGGCGGCAGCTGAGGCCGATGGCGATCATCACGCGCTGGCGCTGGCCGCCGGAGAATTCGTGCGGGTACTGGTCGAGGCGCGAAGCCGCGTTCGGGATGCGCACGAGGTCGAGCAGTTCCCTGGCCCGGGCGCGGGCCGCGCGGGCGTCGAGGCCGAGATGGATCCGCAGCGGCTCGACGATCTGCGCCGCCACGGTCATGCCCGGATTGAGCGAGCTCATCGGGTCCTGGAACACGAAGCCGATCGCGCCGCCGCGGATCTTTCGGAGTTCGCGCTCCTTCAGCGCGAGCAGGTCGCGGCCCTCGAACAGCACCTGACCGCCGGTGATCCGGCCCGGCGGGCGCGGGATCAGGCCCAGCATGGCGAGCACGTGCACGCTCTTGCCGGAGCCGGACTCGCCGACGATCCCCAGCGTCTCGCCCTCGTGCAGGGTGTAGGAGACGCCGTTGACCGCGTGGACCGCGCCGCCGTCGGTGTCGAAGGCCACCGCGAGGTCGCGGACGTCGAGGAGGGGCTTCGTCATGTGCGCTGCCTCGGGTCGAGGGCGTCCCGCAAGCCGTCGCCGAACAGGTTGAAGGCGAGCACCGCCAGGAAGATCGACAGGCCGGGCCAGATCGCCATCCAGGGCGCCTCGTCCATGAAGTTCTTGGCGGTGTTGAGCATCGCCCCCCAGGAGGGCTCGGGCGGCTGCTGGCCGAGGCCGAGGAACGACAGGCTCGCCTCCGCGATGATCGCGGCCGCGATGGTGAGCGTCGCCTGGACGAGGATCGCCGGGACGATGTTGGGCAGGATGTGAACCCGGGCGATCCGCCAGGGCGGGTTGCCCATGGCGCGCGCAGCCTCGACGAACTCCTCCGCCGCCACGGCGCGCACCTGCGCCCGGGTCAGCCGGATGAAGGTCGACGTCGCCGACAGGCCGATCGCGATCATCGCGTTGACGAGGCTCGGGCCCAGGAAGGCGGCGAGCGCGATCGCGAGGATCAGGAACGGGATTGCCAGCAGCGCGTCGGTGAGACGGGAGATCGCGCCGTCGATCCAGCCGCCCGCGTAGCCGGCGAGCAGCCCGAGCGGCAGGCCGAGGGAGACGGCCAGCGCCACCGAGACGAGGCCGGCGCCGAGGGAGGCGCGGGCGCCGAAGATGATCCGCGAGAGCACGTCGCGCCCGACCTCGTCGCCGCCGAACGGATGCGCGAGGCTCGGGGCGCCGCGGACGTTGCCCCAGTCGGTGGCGGTGGGGTCATAGGGAGCGATCCAGGGCGCGAAGACCGCCATCAGCACGAGCAGTCCCACGATGACGAGGCCCGCGACGGCGCTCCGGCGCGCGCGCAGGCGCCGCCAGAAGGCCGCGAGGGTGCCGGGTTCCTGGAGGATGGCATGGGCGGGGGTGCCGGGCGGGGCGGCCTCCAGGCCAACGGCCTCGGCGCGGGCGATCTCGCTGCCGGTGCTCATGCCCGCCTCAGCTTCGGGTTCACGGCCGCCGACAGGAGGTCGGCTGCGAGGTTGAGGGCGATGTAGGTGGCGGCGGTGCAGATCACGACGCCCTGCACGGTGGCGAAGTCCCGGTTGAACACCGCATCGACCATCAGCTTGCCGAAGCCCGGCACGGAGAAGACC
>Ga0316228_1001218_pt1 | contig 28299 bp, 30 predicted proteins | sample TBH18021metaG_FD_206005 | JGI IMG/M metagenome (GOLD analysis project Ga0316228, IMG submission 206005) | Freshwater microbial communities from Trout Bog Lake, Wisconsin, USA - TBH18021 | ecosystem: Environmental > Aquatic > Freshwater > Lake > Hypolimnion/Profundal zone | place: USA: Wisconsin... | reverse complement strand
CAGCGGCACCTTTCACAATACTTTTTGCTATCAGCATTACAGATCCCTTCGACGCCTGAATATTATGAAACAAAGTAGTCTCCCCAGGTCAACCCCGCGAAGACTTGATGGATGTGCCCCGGCCCCGCCAGTCCAACCGAGACTTCAGGCTTTTAAGTTTTTGGTTGTGGATCACCATTGTAAACCGACTATCTCACCGAACGATTAGCGAATAGGTGAAAGACTGTTATAATTGAGTAGGCTGTCGTTAGCCTGAAAACTGGCGAGTATGTTGTCACGATAGACCGGTGAACCGGCGCTGTTTTGAGCGGCAGTATACGAAGAAGTGCCTAATCCTATCAACGTGACCAGCGCCATGATGAATAATATCATCCGCATAATATCCATCCTCCTTAACATTTTTCCCAGCTAGGATTAAGAGCTATGAAATGCACTAAGACAAACAATAAACCAGACATAACTGCCTGGTGCAAACACGTGACAAGCACGTGGCAACCTGGCAATCTTAGAGACAAGCTCCTTAGACCCATAGCTTTGCATCCTTATCTTTCGATAAGTTTGCCCAATATTTTCCTGTTGTAAGCGAATTATATCACTTTGAGTCGAAACATGTAATAGGACTTTGGTCCTAAAAATACAGGACATTTGTCCCGAATGCTGATTAAACAAGAGGCTCTGGTACTATCTCTTGCTGAGACTATTGTATCATTTACCAAAAACTGGTATTTCCGACTTGTCGATAAAGGGCGGATTATCTTGGGTTGGCCGCTTCAGTCTCAGGCAACAGCTCAAGAAGCAACCTCCAGTGACCGGTATCACTTGTCGTTGATTCTGACCCACTTTTCGGCCCGTTTGGCTGGCCCGTCCGCTCTGGCAACAGTTACGGAAAGTTGGCCAACTTTTTATTCCGCCACTGCGGGAACAACCAATGTATCCTTATTGTCAAACAGAGGCCTAATCGCTGACAAGATAGACGAGGAACTACTCAGGCAGGCGCTTGAAAAAACGAACGGTAATAGAGCTGCCGCCGCTGACCATCTCGGTATATCCAGGCGGTCATTATACCGGCTGATTGGCAAAATATCCAAAATGGACGATTGATACGGCATTAGTAAACCACTCCCCCTTCATTATACTAATTAAGATCTTCGATCAACATGTTGTATCCTTACAGGAAAATCATCGATTGTGTTGAATTATCAGATTAATAGTTCTTACATCGTCCGACATTTGACAACGAACTTACATTCCCCGTTTATTTTCGAGTTGTATGATGGATTTAAGAACGTTTTTTTGTCTGGAGGGAGAAAACATGGCTAATAAACAATCAATTTATCAAAATATAGCCCTGGATATCGCAAAAAAAATCGTGATCGGAGACTTTCCTGTCGGAGGCAAGTTGTCAGGTCGATCGCTATTGTCATGTCAATATTCTGTTTCTCCCGAGACGATAAGGAAGTCAGTCAGTTTACTCCGAGATTCAGCTGTAGTTCAAGTTTCCCAGGGGAAAGAAATCACTGTACTATCAAAGGAAAATGCCGGCCATTTCATTGAAAGCAACAGCAATGTCGTCTCCGGTCTGTTGCAGGAAGAACTTGAACTCGTATTTGCCAAGAAACAGCAAATTGATAAGCAATTTGAAATCATGTTCAACAAGACCCTATCCTTCTCTGACAAACTAAAAAACATGCAGGCTCTGATACCCGAAGAGATAAGCATTCCAATCAAGTCCCCGATTATCGGCAAATCACTCAATGAAATTGCTCTTTGGCGTCATACTGGCACAACATTAGTTGCCATTCGTCGCTGCGGAGAATTGATTGTGTCGCCAGACCCGGACACTATAATTCAGGCTAATGATCGAATTTTTGTAGTCGGGTCTGGGGAAACCCATAAAAAAGTTGCTGATTATATCAGCCAAAACCAGCGGAGAGCGAAGGTTGCCGGCATCAGTCGTTTAGGCGCAATGTCCGCCCTTGCCATTGCATTCACAGAGTCTTCATACACTGCGTTAAATCTCCTCTTTGATCCGATGTGTCAAACCTGCTTGGCACTTCTTTGTGAATGTGCTTAATATTTGTCCTTGATGTTGATTGCTTGTACTACATCTTGATTTAGACTCTAAAAGTCACTGAAGAAAATACGGTCTTCATGTCATTGAAAAGAAGCACCTTGATGGTGCTTCTTTTGTTGCTCTTCCCTCTGCTAACCCATGAAATCGTGTGATAGAATCATCTAGGTTGTGACTGGTCTGCGGTATAGAAACCGTTGTTGCACAATCTGGACAAGATTACTCACCACCCAATATAAACCCAATCCCGCGGGAAACCGCAGCGTCATAAACCCAATAAAAAATGGCATGACCATCAGCATCATCTTGCTTTGCTGACTCGAATCAGTCATTGTCTGCCTGGATGAAAAATAGGTCGTGACTGCCGCAAGAATCGGAAGCAGATAGAGCGGGTCGCTGACTGCCAGAGTTTTTATCCAAAGAAAATTAGGCTGGCTGACATAGCCGAAATCTCTTATAGCATAAAAAATGCTGGCTAAAAACGGCATCTGTATCAATAGCGGCAAACAACCAGCTAAAGGATTAACGCCTGCTGTCTTGTACAGACTGGCAATTTCCGTTTGTTGCTTGGTTTTGTCATCCTTGTATTTTGCTTGCAGCGCCTTGAGTTGCGGCCCCAGTTCCTGCATAGTCTTCATGGATTTTACCTGTTTCACAGTCAAGGGATACAACAAGATCTTTATTCCTACTGTCAGCAAGATAATTGCTACACCATAATTAGGAAAGCCCATATAACTTGTAAGATTATAACAAAAAGTCAAAGCCATTTGCATGATTCCACTGAAATAACCGAACACTAAGCCACATCCTTCATGACAAAATTTGTTCCGAATAACTGAGTTAGAAAAATTGACGATTGATATTAACGCCTGCTTGTCTCCGCTAACTTAAATTCTATAAACAACTAACAATTCCTTTTTCGTTTAAATTGTTAGTTTTCGGTGTTGACAAGTCACATCGCTTGATCTACCGACAAATAATCGCAATGGGCCTTTTCTCCATTGCAACTCGACACCGGGTAGTTCGTCTTGTTGTTCCTCAGTTTTGACTGTAAAGCCCTGACTCATATTGATTTTGATCCAATTGTCCAGACAACTCTGTATAGGCATTGCTTATGGACTCATCACCTGATTGTCTGCTTAAATCAGTTCTTACTTAGAGGGTTTTGAGCGAGAAATAAGAATTCCTTGTCTAGCAACTCTTTTTAATTATAAGTTGTCAGTTACTTTGTTTGATCAAACGGAGGTGGGGTCTGGAATTTAAGTTATTATGGATTTTAAGAGTTATTTCGTGTAGTGTTTTGAAATGTTTTTCGAAAAACCAGTAATTCTCAAGGAGGTAAGATTATGACTCAAATAAATAGCCAACCACCGCCAGCTTCTAAAGTGAAAAAACCCGGAAAATATTTTCCTGCCGGATGGGAAATTACCGAAGCTTTGCCTGGCCTGCTAATGATTGTATTGCCGATTTTAGTGATTACAGAACTTCTTTGGTGGATGGAAATTAATAGTAAGAACACTTATTTTGTTGACATTTTTATTGCTGCTGTGCTTGCTTTGGTTGTAGCAAACATCTTTACTATTCCTGACAAGTTAAAGCTTGGAACGGCTTTTGCACAAAAGTGGTTTCTTCGCTTTGGTATTATCATCTATGGATTGAAGTTTAGCTATAGTTACCTTGCAATCGTCGGCTGGCAAGGTCTTGTCGTCGTTATTGTCGCCATTTCTTCAGCCATCTTTTTGGCAATGATATTAGGGAAGGCTTTTGGGCTGGAGGATAAGACTGCGGCATTGATCGGGGTTGGCACCGCTATCTGCGGGATTGCGGCATTGATGGCCACAGCCCCTGGCATCAAAGCGAAGGAAGAGCAAATCGGCGTTTCCATTGGCGTTATCCTGCTTTGGGGTACGCTGGCCTTGTTCGTTTACCCGGCGATTGCGGCAGCCGTCCACATGCCTGCTGCCGTTTATGGCACTTGGTGCGGTGCCGCCATTCACGATCTGCCCCAGATTGTAGCTGCCGCCCTGCAAGGTGGCGGCAATGACGCGTTAAAAGCCGCCTTGATGGTCAAAATGATCCGAATCGCCTTCATAATTGTCATTGTTTTGGGAATGTCCACATTCTTTGCTGTCAATGAAAACAAGGAATCCGGAAAACAAAGCAGCTTTTTCTCGACAGCGCTGAATTCGATACCAGGCTTCGTTATTGGCTTTTTCATCGTCGTTTTGCTGAATACCTTCGTGCAAATTCCGGCTTCGATAGCCGGACCGCTGGCGACCTATCCGGCTACTGTAACTCCGTTTACCTTGGCCTCTTTACTGCTTAGTGCGGCGATTATCGGGATTTGTTCGCGGGTTACACTGCAAACCATCCGCGTTGCCGGATTCAAAGCTATTATGATAGGGTTAATAGCTTTTGTTGTCCAGTCCGGGTTGGTTCTCTGGCTGTCTTATATGTTTATGGGGTAGCTTACAACTTTTTTGTTGTTCTAAAGGCGAGTTGCACTACGCTGATCAGAGCGGAGTAACTCGCCTTTATATACTAGTGAAGTATTGGCATACCGGGAATCGACACCGATACCTGATGCATCATGTTATTCCCATAGCCTTTGACGTTCCAGGGAGAAATTCTGGGTTGCTGATTTCCGGCGGAATCTTCCGCCTTGGCCATGATCGAATAGTGCCCGGGAGAGGACACCGACCAGGTGTATTGCCAGAAAGTCCAGGTATACTGTTGATGTTCCGGACTTGTCAGCGTCGCGTCAGCCCAATTCGTGCCATCATCGGTACTGACACTTACCTTGTCAATTTTTCCTTTTCCAGACCAGGCCAAGCCTTTGATAGTGTAGACCCCTGGCTTAAGAACTTCCCCTTTCGAGGGCCAGGTGATGACCGAGTTGACTTTGATCTCGGTGACAGGAACTGCGTTTTGATAGGCGTCTTCCCGTTCAAGATAAACATAGTCTACCGCCTGGAACGGGCCTTTAAAAAGATCGGAAGATGCCGTAATGCCAGTCAGCCATTTTACATTTGCCATGGCATACCAGCCAGGTACGACAAGTCTGACTGGCGCGCCGTGTTTATAGGGAAGCGGCTGATCATTCATCGTCAGCGCCAAGAGGCATTCCGACAGTATGTCTTTCTGAAACGGCAGACTCCGCTGGTAATGAAACTCTCCCTCCATATCAGGCCGTTGACCGGAGTCAGCTCCTGTGAAGACAAGCTCTTTTACTCCCTCGTTAACTTGAGCCTGATCCAACAGATAAGCTAATGAAACACCGGTCCATTTGGCGTTTCCCACTGCCCCGATACCATATTGTTCCCCCGATGCCGGAGGGCTCAAAAATGAGCGTTTGTTGCCGGCACACTCAAAGGTAATAGGTTTTGTGACCTGAGGCATTTTTTGCAACTGCGCGTAATTAAGCGTAATCTGTTGTTTCACTTGCCCGCCGATCGTTAATGACCAGGAGGCTAAGTCAATATTCGGATACGGAAAATGGTTGCGGATATAAAACAGATCGTTAGGCACAACCCAGGTATTGATCACACTTAAGGGGGTTTCCATATTCTCCGGCTGCAACTTCGCTAATATCAAGCCCGGTTTTCCTTCTGCCGGATTGGTTGCGGACAAAGTTTCCATTGCCACCAACTCCTGATTTTTTATCATATTCTGTCCACCTTCAAACCAGTGTATGTACCCCCACAGGCTAGAATACGCAAGGGTTAAAGAATCTCAATAGCCAAATAAAAAAAACAGGCCGGTTGGCCTGTTTTACTTCGCCCCTATTATCCGCAGATCAGCTGCCATTTAAATACACCTCTTATGTTCCTTGACATATCTTACTGTAGCGAAAACTTCAAAGCCAGGTAAAAGAAGGAGCATCTGTGAATGGAAAAAATAGCGGAACACTTGAATCCAAAAGCTTTACAGACCGGTATTCATCTCAAAATCCATAAAAAAGCCCTTCGTGACAGGGTTGAAGTGTTTTTGTATAACCATCTTAGCGCAATGGTTTCTCCTCATCCCGAGGTATTGTTAACCCCTAACGTTCGTGCTGCTCTTATCGAGGACGTGAACTGGCTTTTTGGAGGGTACGACTTCCCTCCAGACCTCCAGCAAATCCTTGATGCATTTGTTTTAACTCACCTTGATCAAATCAGCGTTAGTTCGTTAACAGAGAATCCTCTGATAGCTGCCCAACTAGCCGCACAAGCAGCGATTGATTAGCTTATGCAAGCTGTCCAAAGAGCCTAGTCTTTCTAGAGCTTGTTTTTATAATAATATCGGCAGGAAATCAAGTAGCGCTTTGATAACCGTCGACAACAACCTGAAGCTCACCGGTGTGAGGGTTAAAAATCAACCCATGGACAGGCACGTCTTTGGGTATAAGCGGATTTTCGCGAATCTTTTGAACTACTTCTTCGACGTTGTGAAACGGATGATGGAAGTGATCAATCCAATCTCCCAGCTGCTTATCAATCATTTTTATGGCATCAGGAGAAATCCCCCGGTCCAGCATTTTCCGAATAAGGCTCTGCGAACTGGTATGCGACATCCCGCAGTCCAAATGGCCAATCACCACAACTTCTTTTACTCCTAACTCGAAAATGCTGATAATTAAGCTGCGGATCGTAGATCCAAAAGGTCCTGTCACACAATTCCCCGCGTTTTTGATAACTTTTGCCTCACCGCGCAGTATACCCATCGCCGGTTCCAAAAAATCTACCAGGCGGGTGTCCATGCACGTAAAAATCGCCAAATGACGTTTCGGCAATTTATTCTTGTCGGCACTGTAATGAACATACTTGTCCGGTAAATTGTCGACAAAATCCTTGTTTGCAGCTAATATTTGCTCCATAATCCGCACAAAAACGCCTCCTTCTTCAAACATAACCAAGATTCTACGTTAATAGCTTAAGTTGTCACAGCAACATTCTACCAGTAAAACAATCTTGCTTCCAGTAAAATTATCATAATCAGCATAATATGTCGTTACTATCCAGTAAATTGATCGCTCTTTTCACCATTTTCTAAAACTCCTGCGACTTTTTAGTATTGCGTATATCTTTGGCCTTCATTACTCTTTATTCTGAGTTTGCGATATTATTCATCGCTGGCAGCGTTGTCTTTTACTAAATAACTAATTGACGCCGTTTCCAGTGCGAATTAGTACACATACATCTTCCCATCTGTATCAACAATTCTAATATAATATCCTTGCTTATCCTGGTCCCATTCCGCAAAAGTCTCTATTCCCCAGCTAGCTTTCACCACATAATACAACCAGAGTCGACATACCATCCATAACAGCATATCACTGAGCGCGGTTCCCGCCTCAGGATCTTTTCTCTGTATTGCGGCGATGAGGTTCCTTGCTCTGGCAATCATCGCTGGTTTGGCAGTGATCTGACCATTCTGGAGCATGTATGCCGCATATACCTGAGGAACTACGTCATTAGGATATTCTGTAACAGTGCCTTTCCATCGTCCCAACGAGATGCGTTTGGCCGGGGGTATCAAACCATCATTTTGATAATTCCTTAATGTGCTTTGAGCAATTTTGATATTAAATTTAGATTCCAATTCGGACAAAACAGCTTGAAGATACAAGCGCCATCAACTCTTTTTTATTATTTATATCGCTGTTATCGATGTTTATTATAACTTAACATATCCTTCCACTCCCTGTCAAGATTTCTTCCGCTCTTCGAACATTGGGGACGACAAGCAAGGGAACCTCCCGACAGGAGAGAGTCCTGGGGTTCGCTGGCAGTACGCGCGGACTGATAAGAGCGGCATCGGACGTTTTCGTGCACCTAAACATAACTCACCACCCATCTTTCCTTTCAAACAAGTACTTCTCGCCTCCAAATCCTCTGTTTTATTTGTCACGGACAAAGTATTTTCATCCAATCTGCGCGGGCGATAGTCACTGGCGAAGTCATAACAGGAAGCGGGGATGTCGGTTACGAACGGTAATGGCACGTTTAATGCAACAGTAATGATTTGTAATCCCATCAATTTACTCATTCGGTCTCCTGATGTCAATAAACTTATCATTCTGTTGTAGCCACGAATCAGAGAGGACGTACTCTGTTATGAAACTTTCCCTGAGGCTCTTATGTTCCTTGTGTCTGATTTTGCTCATGATTATTGTTGCAGGCAAGATCGCTCTGCCTGGCGTAACCTCGGCTGCAAGAGAATATCTGCTTTCCCAGGCCAACAAGTCGATCAATGGACGCCTTGAAGTCGGCAGCATCAATTTCTCTCCTTTCGGGCATGCCTCGTTTGGGCAAGCCAGGTTGTTTAATCAGGCCGATTCGCTGATAGCTCAATGTGAACTTATTTCCGCCGATTTTTCTCCCGGCGACCTCTGGCGCGGCAACCTGGATCTGAATACTGTTCGCACGATCACCTTTGACGGCTTGAAGCTCTATCTGGAACAAGATGAACAAGGCAGCTGGAACACAGCAACCCTCATCAAACCATCTGCCGGGACGCCATTTTCATTTCGTGGACAAGTGGGTCTCAAGAATGTTCTTTTTTCCATCACTACCCCCTTGGGCCGCCATGAGTATCAAGAAGGCGACGCCTTGATCGATTTTGCAACCTATCCGGCAATCAGCCTGCAGGCCCACACCAAAGACGGTAACAATGCGCTTTCCGCCCAAGGCTCATGGGACATTGACGGACCCGGAACGATTGTTATCAAATCCGATAAGATCGATATCGCAAACTACCAAATCTTATTTCCTGAAGCCTTCCATATTAAACTGTTGGGTGGAACCCTGACCGATGTAGCCATAACGGTTTCTCAGGAAACGGCACTGATCCATGCTGAAGGTACGGCAACAATGCTCGGTGTTTCCGCTGATCTTGACGGCTCAGCCGCTAACGACGGTCAAGCTGAAATTTTGTTATCTGACGGTTCATTATTACTGAACCTGGCAGGCCCTGCCGATAATCGCTCTGTGAAGGGCTCTTTCCAGATTGCTGCCGGTACCTTGGGTCAGATCACTTTTTCCGACGCCAGCGGCGATTATTCTTATGAAAATGAGAGTCTATCCATTGCCAATACTCAGGCCAACGCTCTGGGTGGCAGCATACATACCAGCGGCACACTCGCTTCCCAAACCACCGGCTATGTTCAACACTTAGTTGGCCGAAACATCGATAGTTCTCTGATAATAGACGAAGCTGTACAAGGTCGGGTCAATTTCGATGCCGATATAACTGGCCAGGGCGAATGGCGAAGCGCCGATGCGGAAGGGAGTTTCTCCATAGCGTCAGGCAATGCTTCAGGCTTTTCTTTCACCGAGATGACCGGAGACTTTACCAAGAGACGTTCACAGGTTGCTTATTATAACATCCGTGGCCAGGTGGCAGATGGCCTGGCGAGAGTAACCGGGGCATCCGACGGAGACTTTTTGCATCTCAAACTTAAGTTTGGGGAAATACAAGTGGCAACCAAAACCCTTCGCGCGCCTATAATGCAGGACCTATTTTGAACAATCTTGCGCTTTGAAAAGCCGGACGTGTCCACCCTTTAATTTTAATAAACATAAAGTCCAAATTTCTACTCCAGACAAGCGAAAAAAAAGAACCTCTCGACACGAGAGATTCCCTTGGTTTTGTGACAGGGGTGGCAGAACTCGAACCTTCAATTATAGCACACCACCGCTAAGGTAAATGTATCCCACCAAAGTCCCAACATGACTCTTCATTTGGTCGGTTGTCAATTCTTTTGATTTTCCATCGTATCCGCCGCCCCATTGAGTACCTTTGAATGTCTCGACATTCGCTTCGTTGATGAACACCTTGTTACCTTCTACTCTTTCTACATAGGCAACATGACCGGAATTCCCATGAACCCAAACCGCTATGGAATCAGCGCGCGGTATTTGACCTCTAACCCCGTATTTGGGACATTCAGTCCACCATTGACCTGCCCCAGCCCGAAACGGAATATCAATTTTTAATTTTTCTTTCGCACGCCCATAAACAAATGCAGTACATTGTCCGCCATAACCCCCAACAGCAAAGATATTATCACTTTTATAACAAGGGCTATCTAGATTTGGCATGTCACGAGCCGTTTCCGGAGAAGCATAAATTTCTCCTGTATTAACAAGAACAAGCAAAGCCACCCCTATGATAACAACTAAATTTCGCATTATTTTATTCACAACATACCCCTTTCCACACAATATAGATTGTTTATTTTTATATTATTTGATATAAAATGTTATTTTCCTACCAAAATCAATATAAAATTATATTATAACTACAATTATTTTTATTCAACCACCGGCAGGACTTGCAGGTCTGCTATCAGGAGATATCCTAACAGTCATTTTGATAATATAGCTCGCGTCACCACAGCGAACCAAGCGCCACACGCAAAGACTCTCTGTTATTAACAGAGAGTCTTTGCGTGTGTCTGGTTTTGTGGTCAGGGTAGTAGGACGCAAACCTACAATGAAATTCTCCTTATTATAGTCAAGATGCGTGGCCGCTGCTAAGCAACGCGATTAACTTTTCAAAGTCAGTATAACTAAATACAGCGATGCGCCTCAACAGATAAACGTCGTTATGGAAAGGGTGATTCAATCCCGTCAAAACGGTGAAAGCCGCCTCATATCCAACTGCTTTAACGGCTTCGACCACAGCTTCATTATAGAATCCAAAAGGATAAGCAAAGGCATTGACTTTTTCATCAGTCACTTCCTCGATCTTAACATTGCAATCATAGAGTTCGTTGTATATTTCCTCAGGTGTTAATTTCGTCAAATCGGGATGCGTCATAGAGCGCCCGGCGATTTCAAATCCATTCCTGCTCATTTCGTAAACTTGTTGACCTGACAGGCAATCCTCCCGATCAAAATTCATGCCAACCATAAAAAGAGTTGCTTTAAATCCATACTTCTTCAGTATAGGAAATGCTTGAGTGTAATTATCTTCATACCCGTCGTCGAGGGTAACGACAATTGGATTTGCGGGCAATTCATTCTGCTTTCCTTTCATAAAATCAATCAATTGATCAACAGAAATAGTTTCAAATCCTGCGTCCTGGATCATTTGCATTTGACGCTCGAATTCGCCAGGAGATATCGTCAACTCCGGCAAATCAGTATTGTACATGGTGATAAAGCAGAACTGGTATTCCAATACGATATTGTGAGTACGAGAAGCTTGTATTAGCAGGAGGAGTCACCGCTCTACGGTCTCTCTCGCTCGCAGTTAGGTCATTTGGATCGGCAGCGTTTTTCATAGGTTATATACCCCTTCGATAAAGTTATTGGCTTGTTATCGTTACCTCGGATGTCTTGACAACTTTCTTCCGCACGATCACCCGCACTACATAATATGTGCTTATTTCAGAATGGTGTAGCAAGCGCTCAGACAATACTTTCACCGTAGTGTCCAATTGGTTCCAACCCACTTTAATTTTTCGTACAAGTGCCATACATGTCCACCACTTTTTTATTAGACATGAGGGTTGGCAACCGCTGTCCAAATCCAAAATTCTGCCCCAGACAAACGAAAAAAGGAACCTCTCGGTACGAGAGATTCCCGCGTGTTTGCTGGCAGGGGTAGTAGGACTCGAACCTACAACCAACGGTTTTGGAGACTAGTGCTCCTAGTTGGTAAACTTTGGTGAATGTGCTAAAAGGCGCGGATTCGTTAGGCTTCACCTTGCTATCTATTGGTAATAATTGGTCTTTGTCGGTGAAGGTTTCGGAAAAATTGCCGACCAAAATGCCCACAGAAATGCCCACAGGGATAAGGTCATCTAAAAACACCATAATCACCAAATACCCCAGATGCGCCAAATACCCCATAATCCCCAAAGGTTCGAACTCGATTCATCACTAGAAAATGAGGTGTACAATCGTGATCTTAACAGAGATCCCAAACCCCAATGAGTTCCACAAAGATTATATCGAATTCGCGCAGGCCACCGATTATCCTTTAGATACCCGGGAAGTCCAGCTAGAGCAGCTGCTCAAGTGGTGCTATTCCTTGGTCCAGACGGCCCCCGAAGTGTTCGACAATCCGGACTTTCTCCGCGCGTATTATGATGTGCAACGAAATATGTCGCCGCGAGTTTCACTTTTCTTTACCCGTGAATACTTGGAGAAGATTTTCGCTTATCGACATTTTAATGCGGCCCTTTTGGTAAAATTGTCCGAGTTATTCTTGAGGGGCAGCCAAGAGTTTGCGACAGCGAAAGGCCGTGAACATTTACAAGCAATTCCCGAAGTTTTACCGGAAAACAGATCATCGTTAGAAGGCGTAATGACAAAGGTTTCTAACTGCTTCCGGCTGTCGGAGGTGATCGCTTTTTATGGCTGGCTGATTGCAAGATACCCTGCCGATAAAATTTTTGCTTTTAATAATAAAACATTATTTCTTGCAATCGAAGCTTACCGGACACACTTAAAAGATCCATCCGTCACCACCAAAAGCCTGCGCAAGAACACGGATAGGTTCATGTTTCCCGCTCAACATTTTTTGAAAAAAGCAAAAGCCGAACAGCCTATACTTGTCGGATCACCTAAGAATAATCCGTCGCCAGAAAATAACTATAACGCCGCAAAAAGCTCTGATAAACTTCCGGTGGAGGAGGTCCACACCGAAGATTCAGAGTATTTACTGCTTCCCGATAGCATCCGTTATCTTAACGATAACAAGGCGCTTAGCGTTTCCAAAACAGCTACCATTCTCGGCATCGATCGCCATACAGTTACTGAATTGTGCAAGTCTGGAAAGATCATTTCCTTTCAGCCAGCTGGGAAAAACGGCAAACGGATCATCTTTGTCAAACAGGTCAAACAGTTCTTGCTTGGCTGCCGCGCTTGATAGACCTGCCACCAAGCAGTCATATAGTTTAAATCAGCACCAATGCTTCGGAGGTATTCAGCATGGCAACCGGGACGTGGTCTTTCCTCCACGAATCTATCCTGTATGAATATTTATGGTATAAATTCAGTGCACAAAGTCTAAGGCTTCGGCAGGTCATAAGCGACGGCCGATATCTTACAAAACAGCCCTGGGTCAAGGTCGCCTTTCTGGAGGAAATAAAAAACACGGCTTTTCCCGACATTACCGCCATAGCGCTACATGACAGGAAAGGGGTCCGCCCTGGCGAGGTAAAGTTTGTTACTTCCCTTTTTAACTACACAGCCAGTCAGTATAAAACTGCATTTGAAGATTTTAAAACACAAAACGGATGCATTGTGGTATTGCGCCATGACTATATCCCGGATGCGTTAACCAAATCATATAGCTGTTTTGATGTTTACGAGATTGATTATGATGACTTTGTGCAGTTTACAAAGGAAAATTTCCATCGATTTTTAAATAGACAAGTTCGACTGTCAACACACAAAAAAATATGGGTATTTCAACAATCCAAAAATTTTTGGTATACCTGTCCGGAAGTTCCAGCCGCGGCTGATAGCGGAAGATGGTGTCCGTCAGATAACTTGACAGCGTTTGATTTAAACATCGGTGATACCTTGCTTTTTGTTAGGCATAAGGGCAGACGTCTTCAAGAAGTGTCCAGTCACTGGCGCACCGAAAAAAACATAATCGATAGTTGGTCACTGACTGATATATATATTGGAAGAGTGACGTTTCCTATCCAGGGACGAAACGAGTATTGCGTCCGATCGGGAAACGCTTTGGACACACCGCTTTGGTATGATGAATCCGAATCCGCATCCTTTGATACAAGAATCCGCAAGAGGAATAAACTGTGGCCTATGGTTTTTGAGTTTGAGAAGATAAGCGAATTGAAATGTTTAGATTTAAACATGAGGCGCCTTTACCGGGAGGTGCCGGATTTCGTACTGGCAGCGAAGGATGTATATGTTAATCACGTATCACGAGAAATATCGTTGGACGCGTACAATAAGTTATTGGAACTTTTGGCTTTGAGCGAAAATCAGCGGCGGTCGAATATCCAGGACCAGTAGTATCCGTTATCTACCACTCAAAGCAACAGTGAAATTGATCTTCAACTTATACGCTGAAGGGAATTCTTAGTGGTCTGATCTTCTGATCAAATGCGGCCGGCATATTCCAGCCATTTGATTAGTTTCCTAACTTTACTATTAGGAGGGAGGGATGAAAGATGTACGTTGGATGTCGATGCCCTAAATGTCATGGTGACTTTGTAACCATCGAGGATAATGGCCATGTCGAGTGCGACGAATGCGATTTACAGGGACAACGCCGCTACGACAAGAAATGTCGACATTGCTTTGGTGACTTTTTAACGTTTTGGGAGGATGGCCGAGTCGAGTGCGATGAATGCGGATCGATCTATAAACTGGATGAATAGCAAAAAGAAGACATTAGACTTGGCTGAGTTAATCCAGATCAAAATGTTTATAAAAAGGAAGAATGACAATGGATAGACTAACCCCTCAAGAAATCCGGGATCTGACCGGAACCTTACAGTCTCTGATTGAAGAAATGGAAGTCAACCCCTCCCTAGCCATTATTGATGAGTGGCGCAAGCATGCTGCAATTCAAGTAGAACGCTTTTCGAAAACTGGGAGCATTAACGTCGATGGTAGCTCACAGTTAAACCAACTCTTGCTGCGCTGGATCGGCCTGCATACTCGGTACGCGGCAACAAAATTAAGCCGCCAGCGTGTTCTTTGCGACCATTGAATTGGAAACGGGTCCAGAAGGATCGGCGTTTCACTTCCCCTTCGTAGCCTTGACCCAAAAATGAAGAAACCGATAGCCTTTATACATCTTGCGTATCGGTCTTTTTTTCATTGCCACTCTATGTGTGTATCAACAATTATACGCCCCTTAATAGGATAACCCAACTTATGCGTACATTGGCGTAGCTTTTGCTTCGGGGTTAAGCTACAAAATGACGCTGACAAAGCCAGTTCTTATTTCAATGAGCTTATGCAAAAGTGAAAAATTATTGAACAAAAGAATGCAGAGCTAAAGCGATTCCATGGGATGAATCGAGAAAGATACTTTGGCTTTTTACGCATGCGAATTCAGGTTTTTTAACGACACTTGTGGTAAATGCTAAGCGAATAGTTAAGCTGATGGGACAAAACTGCAGCCCTCCTGCGATGAGATGGGCTGCAGTTTTCTTTATTTCTTTTATTCTTATTTGAAATAGGCTTTTGCAGGGTATTGCACTAAGCTTTCAAAGTAAACACGCTAATCTCCGGCGGACAACCGAGGAGGAAAGGAAACCAATGTCCTGCACCACTGCTGACGTAACCATAAACACCGTTTTCGCGATACAGTCCACGCATATAGTGATACGAAGACAACAGTGATTTCCCGGCTATGACCACCTGCCCACCATGGGTATGGCCAGCTAGGGTCAACGGTATTCTTGCATCAAACCCGTCAAAAACAATGTCCGGATGATGCCCAATTAACACTTTGAAGGCGTCGTGTGGAACATCCTGGTTTGCTGACGCAAAAAACTGTTTACGCCTACTATCGCTCACATTGATGCCACTACGTGCAATGTTTTCCCATGGGTAGTCCACCCCCATGAGATAGAATGGCCGCTGACCCGGTATTATCAGTTTACTGCTGTTATCCATAAGGACTATCCGACTCAGTTCGGAACGAACCATCTCAGCATTGCGAAAGTAATCATGGTTCCCCATGCAAAAATAGACGCCATGCGGAATTAATCGGATAAAGGTCATTAAATCTTTCAATAGCTGGTCTAAGTAAGGTCAAGTCATCAGCAAAGTCTCCGGTAATAGCCACCAAGTCAGGCTTTTCTTGTTCAAGTAATCGAATGACTGTGTCAAGCCTTGCTAAGTGAAAATATGGACCCAAGTGGACATCGCTAACCTGTCCAATTTTAAACCCCTGAAGGTCAGGCGGTAATTCCGTCATAATGAGTGTGTGACGTTGGACAAGCATACCTGTTTGGGCCCCATAGACTCCATTTGCACTAATTCCGAAAGCAATAAGGGGTGCAACTCCTAATGCGCCATGTAAAAATTCTCGGCGAGTTATAGCTGAAGCAACCGAACTGGGTTCTGGAGTGCCTGCCCCCCTATGACCTTTAAGTAACCTATGAACAACATAGATGCCCGATTGGAGGCCCAACAGTATTATTTGACCAAACGTCCAAGCCAGAGCCCCATAAACCAGCACCTGAAAGGCTTCGATTTCCGGAACCACAAGTGGCGGGCGCCTTGGCCAGCCGTAACCCATAACCAAAATTGTGGCTACTGTGAAAGACAGGTAGGCGTACTTTACGATGCGATAACGATAAGTCGCGAAAAGGCGTGATAGTAACCCAATAGTTCAGCCAACTGATGAAGGTGGTTATCGCCAACAGGATTACCACTGTATAAATAAACCTCATTAAGACCTCCTGAAATTGAATCATCTAAGCGCAACTTTAGCTCTTGATATTATTACTTTTCCGATACTCCTAGCTGTTGGAAGACGTCATAAGCTCACCTTCCGATATAAGTTTGCCATATCTTTCTGATAATATAAAAAGACCTCCAGGTAGATACCTAGAAGCCAAGATAATCGTGTGAGGCACACTTGCCGCTCAGCAGTGGCCTCCAAGGGCGCTTACGAGCAATCCCAGTGATGCGCCACCAGCAGGGTGGGCAGCAATTCACAACTTCCTCATCGGCTGATAGTCCTTCCTCTCAGCCAAAGTCAAGCTCATTTCCTGGCACCCTTTAGCATTGGTATATTGGAAACAATGAGCAAGTAAGGCATTTAATGAAAGAATTATCTGTGGCAAAGCTCATAACTTTTTAAAGTTCATTTGTATATCCTTCTAACCTATGTCCACGCTCGAACATTCTAAGTTTCGGTCGCATTCCAGACTTCCGGGCCGTGAGCCCTGACGACTTCCGCCATTAATCATTCGCTGTCAGGCAATTACCTACCCTTGTCAATTTGGGATACTGACCAACCAAAATATCTATGTAACTAGGGTTTAGCTCATAACCTATGGCATTTCTCTCAATTGAAAGCGCCACGCTCAGGGCCGTTCCTGATCCGGCAAAGGGATCTAAAACAAAATCATTTCTGAAGCTAAACATTTTAATCAAACGGTAGGCCAATTCTGCCGGAAATGTTGCTGGGTGGTTATCGTCGGCCGGCGAGTTGATATGCCAAACAGGATCAACCCAAAGTCGTAAGTCATCAAATTTAATCTGATTGTATTGATCCAAGAACCGCTCCTGCGGGCTAGGTAAGGTTCTTTTTCTTCCCGGCTTTCGAAAAACTATGATATGTTCCATTAAAAGGTCACTGTACAAAAAAGGTGGCGAAGCTAAGCCTTTATATTCCTTGTTCCCAACGGTTCCGTAAACAATAGGGCCTTTCGGCTTATTTATTCCTTGTTTTCGCCAAATAAAGTGTTGGAAGAAATCAAAATCCATTTCTAAGAAGAAGTTGATGATATCCGCATGAAGAGGATAAATGCGCGGGCGCTCATCTTTGCCCCTATAGCCACTTCTCTTACGTATATCCGCAACGACGAAAACAGCGAACGCATCGTCTTTTAAAACACGCATACATTCAATCAAAGTGTTTTTCAGCAATAGCAGAAAATGCTTGTAGGTTAGTCCATATCCTAGTTGCTTTTCAAATTCATAGTCTACTAGGTTCCAATAAGGAGGACTCGTAATAATAAGGTCAATTGACGCCGTATTTAGCTCTGACATATCTTTCGTCGAATCTTTATGAAACAGTTTTAATTGCAAATCCTCACCCACCTATAACAACAGCAATAATAGAACATTATATACAAATTTTTCGACATATCTTGAATTTCCCGATTTTTGTAGTAAAAAGCCAGACAACCGCAATGGTACGGTTTGTCTGGTCTTTAATTTTTGTCAGTAACTTGCTCTTTAACGCTAATTATACTAAGCATACTAACACTATAATAACAAAGTCCAATAACCTTTATGTAACTCAAATGCAATGTGTTACTTTCGGACGGAACAGGCCCCCAAAACGCCCAATCTCCCGCTGCCTTCCCGACTTGGATAGCAGTATGTCGATCTGCCGACTTCGATCACAGAGCATCTGTTGCCCTAAAATCGGCAATACGCACTTGTAGCTTTCCGCTTTTCGCATATTCCACATGCTGGGGAATTTTTGAATATTGGACACGCTTCACCAAGTCATGCGCCTTTACCGCTTGCTAGGACCTAGTGAGCATGACGTTGCGTTTGCGTTCTAAACCAGCAAAACAATTAAACGCTCTGCAGTTACTTTGCAGAGCGTTTAATTGTTTTGCTACCCTTATGATGGAATCGTGCGACACTATTGTTGTCCATTTGGACATTTATCCAGCCCCAATAACAGTAAGGAATCGATCGATCTTATTTTAATACTGTTTTTCTAACATAAACATGTCCATCCATGATCCGCCGGGCGGTCCGGTACACACCTACACGTTTTAATTTTACGCCATTACCGACTACTTCTGCATCTGCCTCCACGGGAATAATGCCGCCCGGGTGTCCGATGTTGATATTAATCCGCGATTTGGCTTCCTCCCTTAGAGCCTCCCATGCAATGCTTCCGGGAATTCGCGCTGCAGCCCCAGTACAAACCGTGCCAGTTACAGGGTAAGTTTTATGCATTTTGAGCATAAATAGCAGTCTTGAAACAATGTCAGAGTCACTTGCCTTTACCGATGTGCCACTTATCGTTTTATAATCGGTCGGCGGACTGACTATCGCAAAAAATGGATTATAGGGACTTTTGGGTGCAGCATCCTCGGGCTTATCAACAAGCCCCATCATGACCGCGGCCCGCCCCCGGATTTTTTCGATAAGTTCCATTAGGAGCTTGTTCCCCTCGATCTCCTGCGGAGATTCGATGCCTGTCATTCCAAGGTTTGAGGCTTTAATGAACACGACGGCGTTGGCAGCATCCACGATTGACACGACATATTCTTTTCCGTCGACTTCGATCGTATCCTGAACGTTTCCGGTAGGTAACAGCTTACCGGTAATAGCACCTGCCGTATCCGCCCAATCCAGAGTGATTTTTGCGCCTGTTCCTGGACAACCGTCTATGGCAAAATCGCCTTCAACCATAGCTTTACCGTTTTTCACCGGCACCTCTGCTACCAAAATGCTGTCGCTGTTAGTGAGATGAATACGGACGGTTGTCACCGGCTCGACCGGCTCAACAATGCCTTCATCAATGGCGAACGGTCCCACCGCGGACGAGATATTGCCACAATTCCCGTTGTAATCAATAAACTCGGCCTCAAAGCTGACTTGCCCGAAGGTATAATCAACATCGGCGTCTTCCCGGGTTGAAGGAGAGATGATGGCAAGTTTGCTAGTGAGAACGTCGGCACCGCCCAGACCATCGATCTGCCGGACGTCAGGACTCCCGTAGATAGCGCGAATGACTGCATCTCTTTTTGCCGGGTCTTTGGGCAATTCATTCTTCATAATAAAAACGCCTTTACTTGTGCCTCCTCGCACAATTGCGCAACGTAACATTTCCATTTCAGGATGCATGGTGATCCTCCTCTTTATTAGGTTCCAGATAACATGAAGCAAACTAGTTACCTAAGCTCTTAAGTCCGTTTACGAAACGTTTTGCTTCATTTCCAAACAGTGAAAACGCGCTTGTCAGCAAAATAGTCAATCCGTCCTCCAGATACTCTTTTGCGCTTTCGCCAGGCCGGACGACAGTACCCATCGGCTTGCCACCTTTTTGCCCCTTTCGAACGAATTCCTGGTACGCAGCCTGTACATTAGGATGTTTACCTTGCCCTGGGACTCCGAGAGACTGAGAAAGGTCTCCTGTACCGAGGATGACTCCATCCAGTCCATCAACAGCCATGATGTCTTCAAGGTTTTCTATCGCCGTCATATTTTCAATGATTGCCAGAACTATCGTTTCCCTATTAGCCTCTGCAACATACTCCGAAAGAGGCTTAGTCATACCATAGCCAGACGCCCTTACTGCATTGAGCCCGCGGTTACCCTGCGGATAATACTTCACCGCCCGGACTGCCTTTTTCGCCTCTGCCTCAGTTGAAACCCCTGGCAGTATAACGCCCATCAATCCAGTGTCCATATAGCGTAAAATAGTGTCTCCCTCGGAATTCGGCACCCGGAGGAGAGGTACAGTATTCCGGACCTCTGCCGCTCTGGCAAGTTCCTCACAGTCCACGGGCGAAAGTGGCCCATGCTCTGCATCCAGGAAGACAAAATCAAATCCGGCAAGTCCGCATATCTCGACAAGTGCCGGAAAGCAACCTTGAATCATACATCCGGAGACTACTTGTCTTATTTCCAGCTTCTCTTTCAACTCGTTTTTATACACGCTTAACTCTGCCACATCATCACCCTATCACATTTTTTAAAGAATATATTAGTTGGGAATTGGAACCGTAAGACTCCCCTGGGGCATGAGAATGATGCTCGGCGAAGGTCCCAGTTTGGCCAGGGCAATCTGCAACGCCTCATTTATATCCTTGGCCGGTATGAACAGCAGTTCTTTGGCAAAACCGGGCTCGAGGCAGGAAACCAGAACGAACTCAGCTTTTTTCATCAGCCGGGTGACCGCATAGGCCTTGTGGGCTCCTATCTGGAAGTTGGCCCGTAGCTCGGCTTCGATCCGGTCCGGAGTCTTATAGTCCCGCATGGTTTTTTCGTACAGCGCTGACCCCGAGCCTTCGACGCATTCACCCAGGACGATGACCACACCGCCCTGGCGCACCGCGCCCCAGGCGTTATCCATGGTTTTTTGCAGCTGATAGACGTTGATGTCCTTCGGGTAGCCTCCGCAAGTGGCGATGACAAGGTCGGCCGGTTTAGCAACAACAGTGCCGTATACGCTGTCGACATATTTGCAGCACGCCTGGTGAGCTTCAATATAATCGCCAGCGAAAACCCCGAGAAACTCCTTCTTTTCGTTGAGAGCAACGTTGATCAGGAAAGACGGTCGGCACATCTCGACCCCTTCCACCTGGTCATGGTACACAGGGTTGCCTTCCAGCTTGCCGATGACGGCGTCGGGGTCGAAAATCATGCTGTGATTGTGGCGGATGGTCTCATACTTGGCGACCCCGGGAAGCATTGCCTTGCGTCCACCGCCGAAACCGCAAAAGAAATGGTGCACCACGCTACCGGTACAGATAATATGGTCGGCGTCTGCCACCAATTTGTTGAAATAGACCGGGGTCCCGCGGGATGTGGTCCCGAAAAACTTGAATTCGTCTTCCTTGGCGTTGCTGTTGTACATCTTGACCCGTTTGGCCACCTCCGGACCAACCTCCTGGACCATTTCCTCCAGCGGCATATCGCGGTGGGTCCCGAGTGCGAAGATAATGAACATGTCCTTGTCAGGCACGCCCGCGACGTTGAGTTCATCCAGCAGAAGCGGCATGAACACATAGCTATTCGCTACCCGGGTGGAATCATTGACAATGAAAGCCACCGTCTGGCCCGGTTTGACGATTTCCCTTAGCGGTTTGGTCCCCATCGGGTTGCGGATTGCCTCCAGGATGGCTGCCGCAGGATCCGGCAGGACAGGGGCTGGTTTGATCTTCAGTTCATCGATGACCTGGGCCGGATCAAGCTCGAAATCCACATACTCCTTACCATATTTAAACGTGTACATCTTTTTCGCCATTTCTACACTCCTTCTTTTACCCTAAACTTAACCTCACCACAAGCCGAGGATCTTCCACCAGATACCGCCAATTCCCACCCAGATTACCATGTTAATTATCGAAACATAGAAACCGTATTTCCACCAGGTCCCTTGATCCACGTAGCCAGCCGCGTAATAAATCGGGGTCGGCGCCGAGCCGAAATTGGTCAGGGTGGCGCACAGACTGGACACATATGCCAGTGAAAGAGCGGTCAGGAATTTAGGAGCCCCGGCCGCCACGGCAACAGCGGCGAAGGCCGCGTACAGCGCCGCCACGTGGGCGGATAGGCTGGCGAAACCATAGTGGGCATACATGTAGACGATCAGCAGGATGACCAGGGCCGGTACCCAGGCGATGCCGGTGATGCCGCCGGCAACAGCCTTGGCGAACCAGGCAATGAATCCGTATTTGGCCAGCAGTCCAGCCAGTCCGATCATCCCCCCCAACCAGACGAAGGTATCCCAGGCTCCTTTTTCTTCGGCGACATCCTGCCAGTCGATGACTCGTGTGACCAGCATCAGGCAGACACCGACCAAACCGATGAAGGTCGCGTCAAGATCGGTAATGTTGGAGGTGGACCACAGGCCCAGTACCAACACGAAGACCACCGCCATAATTTTCTCCTGCAGCGTAGCCGGGCCCATTTTGTCCAGTTCCTGCTGGGCAATCTGCTTGGCTTCAGGGATGAACTTTAGTTCCGGCGGGAAAACCTTGTATAAAAACAAGGGAATTACGGCCATGGCCACCAACCCCGGAACAATGGCGGCCTGGAACCATAGGCCCCAGGAAATATTGATATTCAGTGTCTTTTGGGCCAGTTCAGCGATGAACGGATTCGATACCATCGACGTCATGAACATAGCCGAGGTGACTGAGTCGACAAAAATCACTGACAGTATCAAGAACGAACCGATGCGTCGTGCCGAAGGTCCGGGATACGACTCGAAAGCAACGCAAAGACTCTTCACGATCGGGAACAGTACGCCGCCGGCACGAGCGGTGTTCGACGGCGTCGCCGGGGCGAGGATCAGGTCGTTGATGGACAGCACGTAGGCCAGCTTGAGGGTACTGTCCCCGAAGGACCTGGTCAACAGGAAGGCCAGCCTCCGGCCCAGACCGGTCTTGATAAATCCTTTCGCAAACATGAAGGCGGCAACGACCAGCCACACCGTGGGATTGGCCCAGGACGACAGCATTTCGGCCTGAGTAATTACTTTCAAGCCAACTGCAAAAACCATGGCAATCAGCACGCAGGCGGAATTGGGCAGCGGCTGGACAATGAAAGCGCAGATAGTGCCGGCAAAAATGGCCAGCAGTTGCCAGGACTGAGCTTTAAGTCCAGCAGGCACTGGCATAAGCCAGATAACTGCCGTGACGGCGATACAGATAAGGGCCTTGACGAGTCTGTTTTGCATGTCGATTCCCTCCCGCTATATAGCACATTAGTAGCTAACGGAAACCTTCTTGGTAATAGCGTCGCCCATCTCGCGTGTGGAATTGCTGCCACCCATGTCAGCTGTCTTAACCAAGCCTTCGGCGCATACCTCTTCAATAGCCTTCAGTAAGCACGCGGCAGCCCGGGTTTCCCCAAAATGTTCAAGCATCATTACCCCGGCCCATATCGTCGCAATTGGGTTTGCTATTCCTTTACCCGCGATATCAGGCGCCGATCCATGAATAGGTTCAAACATCGACGGATATTCCTTTTCAGGGTTGATATTCCCACCTGGAGAAAACCCCATACCCCCCTGCAACGCTGCACCCAAATCGGTGAGAATGTCGCCGAACAAGTTAGATGCCACAACTACATCAAATTGTTCCGGCTTAAGCACCATAAACATGGCCATAGCGTCTACCAGGACTTTCCTTGTCTCTATCTTGGGATATTGCTTCGACATATCCGAAAAAACTTCATCCCAGAACACCATAGAGTGTTTTAGGGCATTGGACTTGGTGACACTGGTCAGCTTGCCCTTTCTTTTTCCGGCTTGCTCAAAGGCATAACGCATAGCCCGTTCGGTGCCATAGCGAGTGAATATGTTGGTCTGCAGTACTGTTTCCCGCGATGACCCTGCCATGAACGTACCACCGATATTTCCGTACTCTCCTTCGGTGTTTTCCCTGATAAAAAGCATATCGATATCAGCTAATCCTTTGTTCTTTAAAGGACATTCCACACCTGGCAGAAGTTTAATCGGTCGCAAATTGATATATTGGTTAAACCCCTGTCTGAGCGGGAAGATAAACTGTCCAACGCTGATATGGTCCGGAACGTCCGGATGACCAACCGCTCCTAGATAGATTGCATCATATCCTTTTAACACCTCCAGGGCGTCGCTAGGCATCATTTGGCTATATTTTAGGTAGAAATCCGACCCCCAGGGAAACTCTTCAGTTACCAGTTTAAACGACCCATCAACCCTGCTGACTTCTTCAATCGCCTTAATTCCCTCAGGTATTACTTCCTTTCCGACGCAATCCCCCTGCAATACTGCAATTTTGTATATTTTCATCCCGATTCCCCCTTTTGTAATAGTTTCTAAGCTTAGCTTAGTCCTATAGGAGTATAAGTTAAAATAACTTGAATCTATGCTATAATAAACGTAAATTATGGTGGTGGGGGAGTCTGCCATGGAGCTACGTCAGTTGGAATATTTTCAAAAGGTCAGCCGACTGAAAAATATCACTCGGGCGGCAGAGCAGCTCTTTGTCACTCAACCAGCTATCACCGTGGCCATCCAAAAATTAGAGGAAGAACTCGGAGTATTGCTTTTTGACCGTAGCCAAAAACATTTTACCCTCACCGCGGAAGGTCTTATCTTTTTGCAGCGGGTGGACCACGTTCTATCCAGCTTACAGAATGCGATTCAAGAGATGGGCGACTGCGGGCAGTTGCAGAAAAAAATCATCAAGCTGGGTGTACCACCCATGATTGGTTCTTTCTTATTTCCGCCGTTATTTGCTGACTTCCAAAAAAAATATCCCTCTTTAGGGCTATCCACGGTTGAAGCCGGATCAGTCACCATCCGAGAACTTCTCGAACGGGATGAACTCGATCTGGGGATCATCTTTGTAACCGATTCTTGGCCGCTCCTCGACACCCTGACGATTACTAAAGGAGCAATCCATGTCTGCCTTCCTTTGGGTCACCCGCTGAGTGATTTACCGATGGTCCCTTTCAACCTGTTGGCTGAACAATCATTTGTTCTTTTTGCCGAGGGTACTTACCACCGCCAGGTTATTATCAAGGAATGCTCACGCAACCAAATCACCCCTCACATCATCCTTTCGTCGGGTCAAATCGAAACCATCCGGGGTTTGGTTGCAGAAGGTGTGGGAATATCTTTTTTACCTGACTTCATTATTTCAAAATACCCAGACATTGTTGGGCGCCCCCTGGCAGAAACTCTACCTCTTTCAATTGGCCTTGCCTGGAAAAAAACGAAATACCTCTCCAACGCCTCGCGGTCCTTCATTAGCTTTATGACCAACTTCAGTCCCTTAAATACGGACCCGGAGAAATAATAAAGGCTTTTTAATGAATACCGCGCCAAAACACAAGCCTACTAATTTATCCCAATGTCTTCAAAAAGCGCTTAGACATATAAATAAACACAAGGCCGAGCGTGGCCTGGTATTTTCTCCCTACGTCTGGGGGAACATATCCTTTTCCTTCCAGCTGTCAACGAACCAGTGCCACCATTGCTTCGTCAGCTTCGCTTTCTTTGCAGTCTTACTACACACTCAATGTGCATCGCGGGGCGTCAAAAGGGGAGAAAAGAAAACAGTTCTTGGTCGCAAAAAAACCAAGCCACTCATCTTGGAGATGAGGCGCCCCCCAGACCAGACTGGAGCAATGACCTCTAAGAACAAGAAAAGTCATGGCCACCACCCGTTCACACGGCTGGTGGCCATCTAGTGTTAAAATAAGTCTCTTAGCTCTTTTGCACTTTTCAATTTAGATAGCGTCGTATATCGCGGTTTGAATTAAGAGGAACACGATAACAACCGGCGAATTTTGACAAACTAGCAGAGCGGGATCGTGCTCAGAATCAACGATTATTGGCGGAGGTAACTGCCAAAAAGGACGAGTTAGGACGGTAGATCTTGATGGAGAATACAACATCAATGGAGGAAAAACCCCTGCTAAGCCTTTCAAATACCGGCCTATGCAGGGGTTTTCCCTCTTGGTGCCTATACCTGATGATGCTTATTTGCGTGAAATTCAAGCATCATCGTCTCGACCACCGAAAATTTCTTCAAGGCCAATAATACCCAAGATCACCCACTTCATCTTCCAGACAATCCATAACCCCACCGTAAATACTGCAGCGCCGACAATGGAGACCTGTGCCGGCAAGAGTAAGCCGAAATGCAGCCCCGCAAATCCAACGAGAAGGATACCCAACCAGAACATCGCTTTCTCCCCCTTCAATCAAATCTATATCTCTAGATTAACAAACACCGCTGGCGCCGCTCGGAGAATCCTGCTATAAGCTGTGGATAATGGTGAAGATTCTTCATAGTTCGCAACAACCCTCTAGCCAAATGCTGCCAGTGCATAAATATGATTTACTACAGCACTAGGTACAGGAAAATTAATCTATAGGGTACTCCTTTTGTGACAAACAAGGAGGGTGGAACCGGGTCTGGCGGTGTGCTACCGGATCGCCCAACGGCACGGCACAAAACTGGACGTTGAGACTTCCGCTGAAGAGACAACTTTTCGGGTCTCATTACCTCAATGATATTGAAGCCTCTAGCAAGCGTATTGCTTTGAGGCTTTTTTTGAGCCAATTGTTATCCAATATGATCAATGGGAGAAACCAAGCCGATGTCTCATCTTGCGCCTGAGCTTTTATTATAATGTCTCAATTATAAACCAGAGCCATTCAGACAACTACCCTACCACAATCCCAATAATTTCCACCACAATGGGCCGAAACTGCCCCAAATCAAAACTGATACTGTGCAAACAGCGAACCCAATACGCCACCATGTCTTCTGATCAATGAATCCAGCGCCAAAGAAAATTGGCGATTGTCCTGATGCGTAGTGCGTAAGGCCTTGATAAAGCGAAGAGGCAACCGCCAGAGACAGCGCGATCAGGTATGGTGGAATGCCTGCCGCTACCCCAACAGTTATGAATGCGGCATAAAGAGCAAGTATATGTGCAACTCCACTTGCAAACATGTAATGACTATATACGTATACCAATACGAGCACTAATAACGTTACAGTCCAAGGCAGTCCTGAAATCGCTGCACTAGCCTTGCCAGCGAGTGCCGCAATTAGTCCAAGTTTTGCTAAATAGTCGGCCAGAGCCATGGTGCTCCCCATCCAGATCAACGTATCCCAAGCCCCTTTTTCTGTCAGCACATCGTTCCAGGTTAGAATGCCTGTACCAAGCATGACGCAAATAGCACACATAACTACTGCCGTTGCATCTACACCGGTAAACTGCGAAGTACTCCATGCGATTATGGCTCCACTAAAGATGGCAACTACTATTTTTTCCGCGGAACTCATGGGGCCCATTTTCCCCAGTTCGGCTGATGCCAATTCTTTTGCTTCAGGTGTCTTTTTGATTTCTGGAGGATAAAATTTATAAAGTAAATAGGGGATTACCGCAAGAGCTATTAACCCCGGCGGTACCGCAGCAATGGCCCACATCCCCCAAGTAAGATCAACATTGATCGCTTTCGCCGCCATAAAAGCCATGAGCGGATTTCCTGCCTGGGCAGTCATAAACATAGCTGAAGTATTCGTACACCCTTGATAGGATGTTTGAATCAAATAAGCCCCTATTTTCCGTGAATCTTTACCGGGCTCAGAACCAAACGCACTAGATAAACTGCGAACGATTGGATAAATAATTCCTCCTATCCGTGCTGTATTCGAAGGAATCGCTGGACTAAAAATAAGTTCGCTTAGAACTAGCACATACCCCAACTTAAGGGTGCTATCCCCGAATGCCCGAATTAACAGATATGCCACCCGGCGACCCAACCCAGAATTGATGAAACCACGAGAAAAGAGAAACGCCGATACAATTAGCCAAAGGGTAGTATTGCCGAAGCCACTCAATATCTCTGCGGGTTTAAGAACTCCCACCAATATTGTGAATGTGATAGACATAAAAGCAATAACTCCGTTAGTAAAAGGCTGAAGAATAAAGCCCATAATAGTCGTCACAAAGATCGCCAATAAATGCCAAGCAATCGGTTTAACGCCTTCTGGCGCAGGCCAATACCAAATAAGAAATCCAATTGCAACACACAATAGTAAATTTACCCATCTTTTACTCAAGCTAATATGCCTCCCTCTACTTATTTACTGCCACTCAGGCTCTTACGTTGAATTATTCCAAGATTGTCCGGTCTTGTAGCAAAAGCAGCACTCATTTGCGACCAACAACTGTCATCCGCTACCTCTTTGGACTGGCCCCTTCACATTTGGTTTGGTTTAAGACGGGACCTGAATAATGAGATACGTCGGAGTAAGATGAAATTTCATTGACAAGATCGCGCCAATGACGAATTCTAGGAAG